>LXNI01000077.1_pt1 | contig 111621 bp, 88 predicted proteins | sample 809091 | NCBI WGS metagenome assembly LXNI01 (sample SAMN04870527, study PRJNA318959) | sponge metagenome | biome: 01000161; feature: marine sponge reef; material: water | host: Sarcotragus foetidus | place: Greece: Milos, Mediterranean Sea | collected 2013-05-29 | depth 5-7 m | reverse complement strand
AGATTGCCGTAGATTAGATCGCTCCAGTATCCGCAGGGCTGTCTGAAATTATTCTCAAACAGCAGGCGAGGAACCCTCGGCATCCTCAGACTCGCATCAAACAATGACTAACAACAAGCAACTAACAACAAGCAACTGTCTGCCAGCCACAGCCCCTTGGAACAGATCGTCTAGAGGTGTAAACCGGCCGGCCGTTTTACACCTAGCATCCTGGCGGATGACAACTGACCCGATCGAACGGGCCGCCGACCTGCTGGGAGCGTCGCGTCGCCTGCTGGTCTTCACCGGTGCCGGGATCTCGACCGAGTCCGGGATTCCGGACTTCCGCGGCCCCGACGGCCTGTGGAAGACGGTCGACCCCGATGACTTCACGTTCGAGCGCTACCTGAAATCCGCCGCCACCCGCCGGAAGAGTTGGCTCAGGTGGTCTGGATCGCCCCTCCGCCAAGCCAGACCCAACCAGGGCCACCTCGCGATAACCGAACTGGCCCGGCTGGGCCGGCTGGCAGGCTGCGTGACGCAGAACATCGACGGCCTCCACCGGGCGGCCGGCCTGGCGAATGAGCTGCTGGTCGAGGTACACGGCAACGTTTGGACAGTCCGCTGCCTGGCATGCCCGGCGGAATGGCCTGCCGAAACGGTGTTCGACCGGGTGGATGGCGGCGAGGAGGACCCGCCCTGCTCCCGCTGCGGCGGCATCATCAAACTGACCGTGATCTCGTTCGGTCAGGCCATGCCGGCCACTGAGATGCACCGGGGGTATGCCATGGCACAGGCCGCTGACGCGGTCCTGGCGGTGGGTACCACCCTTTCGGTCTGGCCGGCCGCCGACATTCCACTCGCCGCCGCGCGCCGCGGTGTGCCGTTTGTGATCGTGAACCTCGGCCCGACAGACTGTGACGGGATCGCCGACCTCAAGCTCGAAGTCCCCGCCGGCCCCACCATGAGCAGGCTGGTCGGCCTCTTTGAATAGTGGCCACTCGGAACCGGCCACTGGCAACTACCCTGCCGGTATGGGCGCTTCCTACATGGACCTCGTCGCCGAGGCCCGTCGCCGGATCAGGGAGATCTCGGCCGATCAGCTGGCCTCGCTCGACCCCACACAGATCATCCTGATCGACGTCCGGGAGGACCCCGAGCTGGAACACGGCAAGATCCCTGGCGCCTACCACATCCCCCGAGGGGTGCTGGAGGGGAGCATCCGTATGGTGTCCCCACCCACAGATCAGCCCGTGGTGATCTACTGCGCGTCTGGGATCCGCTCGGCACTGGCGGCATCAACACTCCAGACCATGGGCTATACCACTGCCCTTTCGTTGGCTGGTGGATTCCAGGAATGGAAGGCACGCGGGGGTCCGTGGGAACTACCCAGCCACCTACCCGACGATCAGATGAAGCGGTACGACCGTCATATCCGGCTTCCGGAGATCGGGGAAGCCGGCCAGCGCAAGCTGTTGGACTCCCGGGTCATGATCGTGGGCGCCGGTGGTCTGGGCTCGCCGGCCGCCCTCTACCTGGCAGCCGCGGGCGTGGGAACCCTCGGCCTCGTCGACCATGATCGGGTGGATATCAGCAACCTGCAGCGCCAGGTGCTGCACAGCACCCGGACCGTGGGCAACCCCAAGGTGGAGTCGGGCCGTGACACCATCCGGGCCCTCAACCCGGACGTGTCGGTCGAGACCCGGGACGAGCGCCTGAGCGCCTCCAACGCGCTGGACGTCCTGGACGGATACGACCTCATCATCGACGGTACCGACAACTTCCCCACCCGGTACCTGATCAACGACGCGTCCATCAACCTGCGGATCCCGGTGGCGCACGGATCGGTATTCCGCTTCGAGGGACAGGTGAGCCTGTTCGATCCGGTGGACGGGCCGTGTTACCGGTGCCTGTTCCCCGAGCCCCCCGCCCCCGAGCTGGCGCCCAACTGTGAGGAGGCCGGAGTGCTGGGCGTCCTCCCTGGCGTGGTGGGAACGCTGCAAGCCGCCGAAGCCATCAAGTGGCTGACCGGAATAGGGGAAAGCCTGGCGGGACGGCTGCTCACGCTCGATATCCTCACCCACCGGTTCCGAACCCTCCGGTTCGGCAAGAACCCGGATTGCCCCTCCTGCGCCGACCCGGCCAAGCCTCCTGCCATCGTGGACTATGACCAGGCCTGCCGGGCGGTCGGAACGTACTGAAGAATGTCCGGTTGGCCCATCTAGTGACCGATGACGCCCACGCGAGAGAACAGCAGACCAGCCCATCCTCGTCTTTTCGGCACCCTCCTAGGCTGATCAGCGCGCCCCGAAACCGCTGAGAACGGTCCAGAAGCTCCTTCCCAGGATCTCGAGGTCGAGCCACGGGCTCATGTGCTTGACGTAGAACAGGTCGTAGGTCAGCTTGTCGATGGTTCCGGCCTCACCATCGGCGTATCCGTGGTTGACCTGGGCCCAGCCGGTGACACCGGGCCGGACGAGGTGGCGCTGGGAGTAGAAGGGGATGGTCCGGTCGAAACGCTTGACGAACTCCACCTGCTCGGGTCTCGGTCCCACGAGGCTGAGGTCGCCCTTGAGCACGTTCCACAGCTGGGGTAGCTCATCAAGCCGGAAACGCCGGATGGTGCGGGCCGCAGGCACCACCCGATCGTCGTTCCGGCTGGTGAAGGACGCCCCCTGCCGATCGGGATCATGCCACATGGAACGGAACTTGTACTGGGTGAAGTGACTCCCTCCCCTGCCCACCCGAACCTGACGAAAGATGACCGGGCCCGGCGAGCTGAAACGGGTGACGACCGCCGTCCCACCGGCCAGGATAAGGGTGATCGGGGCGGTTGCGAGCACCGCCAGGATGTCGAAGAGCCGCTTCCCCGGTAGGTAGGGAGCGGTACGGATGACGGGCGTGGAGAGTTCCCAGCCCTCCACCAGAGACACGATCGGCATCCGACCCGTATACATCTCGTAGACCTGCGAGATGGGCCGCACGTCCAGCCCGGCCAGGGCACATGAGGAGACGTACTGGGCCATCCGGCGGGACAGGGCCGCCTTCAGATCGACTCCCAGCACCACTCCCGCATCGAGCGGTTCCAGGCGGGCCTCCGTTGCCGGATCGACCACCGAGAGCACCCTGGCATGGGGCGCATTCCGCAGGTCTTCGACCAGACCCTGCTCGCCGGTGATCAGGACCATCGCCTCAGTCCATGGGCGACGCCGCAGCCAGGCCCGATGGACAAAGGCGACCAGCACGAAACAGGCCATCGTCCAGCCGATGAAGGAGCGGGAGAAGTAGACGCGGGTGGCGACCAACGCCAGAGCGGTAACCCCCAGGATCATGAGGGTCACAGCCAGAGCCCGTCCGTAACCCGGCCGCGGAGACCCACCCACCAGCAACCGTGACCCGACCCATTCGGCCCCGGCTAGGCCGGCGAGCATGATCATGAGGAGCGACCAGATCTGCGGCTCGAATTGCCACGGAAAGGCAGTGTCGAAGCTGATAATGGACGCGACCAACATCGACACGATGAGCGTGACCACGTCGAGCAGTGCTTGCGCTCTGAGGAATCTGAGCCGCATCTACCGACCTATCAGTGGGTGCCCTGGCCGCCGGAAGGCTGCCCGTCGGGGGGCGGCGCCATCACCGTGACAATCCCGACGACCAGCCCGGTCATTCCGTCGTGCCGAAGCCCTGCTCCGCCAGGTTCGCCACCAGCTCGACCAGGGTACGAACACCAAAGCCCGAGCCCCCCTTCGTCTGGTAGTGCTCGTCGCGAGTCCAACGGGCAGGACCGGCGATGTCGAGATGCACCCAAGGCACGTCGCCCACGAACTCTTGTAGCAGCAACGCCGCCGTCAGCGCACCGCCCCAGCGGCCGCCGATGTTCTTCATGTCGGCCATGGGAGTATCGAGCATGCTGCGGTACTCCTCGGGCAGCGGAAGGTGCCATACGCGCTCGCCCGCCTCCTCACCGGCTTTCTCGATCCTGGCGATCAGCGAATCGTCGTTACCCATCATTCCGGCGATGGCGTCACCGAGCGCCACCTTGCACGCGCCGGTCAAGGTGGCCAGGTCCACCATCAGATCCGGCCCGTGCTCTACCGCGTATGCGAGGGCATCGGCCAGGATCAACCGTCCCTCGGCATCCGTATTGAGTACCTCGATGGTCTTGCCGTTACGGGTGGTGAGCACGTCGCCCGGCTTGGTTGCGCGGGATCCGGGCATGTTGTCGGTGAGCGGCGCCAGGCCGAGCACCTTCACGGGTAGCCGGAGCTCGGCAATCGCCCGGATGGCGCCGATTACCGCGGCCGCCCCCGACATGTCGGTCTTCATCTTCGCCATGGCCGGAGCCGGCTTGATGCTGAGGCCGCCGGAGTCGAAGGTGATCCCCTTGCCGACCAGCGCGACAAACGTCTCGGAACCCTCCGGCTCGTACCACAACTCCACGAGGCAGGGATCCCGATCCGAACCGGCCGCCACTCCCAGCAACCCTCCGAAGCCACCCTCCTCGAGGTCCGGCACATCATGTGTCTCGAGGCGCAGGCCCAGACCCTCCGCCATCTCCGCCACCCGGCGTTGAATCTCTCGTGGCGCCTTGTCCCGGGCCGGGGTGTTGACCAGGTCACGCGCCAAGCTGACCGCTTCGGCGAGCACCACCCCCGCCTCGTAGTCACGCCTCTCCCCCGTGCCCACCAGCAGGAGGGAGTCAGTACGAGCGGGCTCCGGCTTGCTCCTGAACCGGTCGTACGAATACTGGGAAAGCAGGAATCCCTCCACCACGGGCGCAGCCTGCCCGTCAAGGGCCAGCGTGGTGGCTACCGAAGCCTCCTTCGATGCCTTGCGGCCCAGGGTCCCGGCGGCCCTACGGAGGGCATCCGCGCTCGGGGTCTCCCCCACTCCCAGCGCGACCACCGTGTGCGGGTTCTCCGACCCGGTGTCGTAGGAGCAACTCTGGCCGACCTCCCCCTTGAACCCGGCCCGCTCGAGCGCCCGCTCGAAGCCGGAGCCCAATGAGGCGACGTAGCTGTCCGTATCGCCCTGCCAGACGAGGCCGGGCCGGGCGGCGAGACCGAGGATCCCGGCGCGCGACGCCGCCTCGTCATGCGATTCCACGAATTCGATGTCCAACTACGACTCCTGTCTTCCGTACGCGGGTAGCGCCGATCTGGATCGGGAGGTACGGATGCTAGCCCTGAGGCCCCTCATGTACCCGACCCACCGAAAAACGTACGTAGCTCCTGCGGACAGTGGACCGTCCGAGGGGGATACGGCGTCCGAGACGATCCCAGCCCCCAACTGACCACCGACCACTGACCACTCAGAGGGGAGATACCCCTGCCGCCAGCGCCCGGACGAGTATCACCGAACCGAGCGAGGTCAGGACCGCCAGGTAGCTGAGACCGGTCGCCGCCATCACTCCCGGATACGACGGGTAGCCCAGTGCGAACCAGACCGCCGCCATAAGCAGGAGGCTGGTGGCCGCCAGGGCCACAGACGCTATCAAAGGCCCTGCCGAAGCCTGCGGTGGAATGCCCGCCACCAGGTGCACCAGCCAGTCGAGGGCGATCGCCGCGCCGCCGGTCAACGCCAGGGCGCGAAGCGGCCACCGGGGCATTCTCGGACTCACCAGGAACCAGTGCCCGAGCAACATCTCTCCCGTTATCCCGCCCAGCGCGGCGGTTCCGGTGATGGCAGGAAAGGGAAGTCCCGCCACCGATGCGCCTACCAGGAACAACACGGATGACGAGCCCAGAGCTATGGTGGCCGCCCCTCGATTCCTGGTAACGAGCGCTGCGCCGGCGCCCACCAGTACGGCCGCCGCCGCCAGGACGTTCGGATCGAAGTACCAGGTCCCCCCGCCGATCAGGAGGACGGTGGCGGCGATCAGCCACAGGTAGCCCGACCCGACGATGCGCCAGTAGGCCACCGCCGCACCGGAACCGGCCACGCCTGCCGCCCACATCGCCAGGACCACCTCGGGACTGAATGCCAACTCCGACCCGAACATGGCCTCCGTATCCCGTCTACCGTCCACCTTCGGGAAACTGCGGGCGTCGGAGCGCCGTCGATCAGTCCGGGGTGGGCGGCCAGTATACGAACCGGCGCCCTGCGACAATCATCCCGGTCCCCGCCGAGGAAGGAGATCCGCCTGTCCGAGCTGCCCCACGTCTCCGTGGTAACGGCGGTGCGCAACGAGGCCACCTACCTCGAGGCCACCCTGCGGGCTGTATTCGACCAGGACTACCAAGGCCGCCTGGAGGTGGTGGTGGCGGACGGGCGGAGCACCGACGGGACGCTCGCCATCCTGCGAAGGTGCGCTTCGGAGGACTCCCGCCTGATGGTGGTCGACAACCCCGACCTGGGGGTGGGGGCAGGTCTCAACCGGGCGATCGACGCGGCCCGGGGACAGGTCCTGGTGCGGTGTGACGGGCATGCCGAGCTCGCCCCCGACTACGTGCGGACGGCGGTCGGACTACTGGAGGAGACCGGAGCGGCCAACGTGGGCGGGCGGCAGGACGCCGTGGGCACCAGCACCCTCCAGCGGGCAATAGCCATCGCCATGAACTCACCGGCCGCGGCGGGTACCGCCCGGTTCAGGCATTCCTCGGTGGCCGGGCCGGCGGACACCGTGTACCTGGGAGTGTTCGACCGGCGAGCGCTTGAGGAGGTGGGGGGCTTCGACCCCACCCTGGTTCGCAACCAGGACTTCGAACTCAACCACCGGCTCCGGCAGTCCGGGCACCTCGTCTGGTTCGACCCGCGGCTGGCGGTCACCTACCGCCCCCGTTCCAGCCTCCGCTCCCTATGGAGGCAGTATCTCGACTACGGGAGGTGGAAACGGGTGATGCTGCTCCGCAACCCGGGCGCGCTCGCCCTGCGGCAGCTGGCGCCGCCCGCGCTGGTCACCGGCCTCGTCGCCTCTGCTATCGGCGCCACGATCGGTGTGCCCTTCTGGTGGACACCCCCGGCCGCGTACGGGACGCTGATCGCGGCGAACACGCTATGGGAGAGGATCAGGCGCCGGGACCCGGCCGCCTGGCTCCTCACGGCGGTGATGCCGGCCATGCACCTGGCGTGGGGGATCGGCTTCCTGCTAGTTCCCACCCGGAGGCGTCGGACCACCCCAGTAGAAGGCCCGAGCTAGCAAGGTGGCCATCTGGCCCCGGGTAAGGGGCTTGTTGGGGCAGAAGGTGGCCTCGGTGCATCCGACGGTGATCCCTTCGGCGGCGATGGCGTGGATGGCCCCGCTATGGGTGCTGCCGGCGGCAACGTCGTCGAACCTGCGCCCGTCAAACGAATCGAGCGGCGCTAGGTCCAATGCCCTCATCAGGAACGTGGCCATCTGGCCCCGGGTCAGAGGCGCGTCCGGACAGAACAACCGGTTGGCGACACATCCCACCGTGATCCGGGCCTCGGCGAGCGCATATACCTCACCGGCGTGCGGGAAGGAGGTGGGTACGTCCTCGAAGGTCTGAGTGGGCGCCTCGGGCCTCGGGAGCTTGGCGGCCCGCGCCAGCAGCACCGCCACCTCCAGCCGGTTGGCCTGGTCACTCGGGCAGAAGTTGAGGCTGTAATGATCGCAGCCTTCCGCGATAGCGGCCCGCCGGAGGGTGTCGATCCCCTCCTCGTGGGTATGCCCGGCTATGTCCTGGAAAGGTGGGAGCTCGTCGAACGGTATCTCGCCCTGCTCGGGGGCCTGCCCTTCTCCGTCAGTGCCCAGATCAGGAGTCTCGGGCTCCTCGGTGGGCGGCGCCACGCGGTCATCGATCGTGCGGACGACCGACGACCTGAGGCCGAGCCCGTAGCGGAGCCAGGCGCCGGCAACCGTTGTCGAGACCTCGCTCCCTCCTTCCCGCCCGTCGAACTGCACTCGGGAGACGCTGGTGGTGCTCGGACCCGACACCAACTGGGCATCGGTCACCTCATCCCAACCCAGCCGTTCGGCGATCTTGGATGCGGAGATGGTGGTACGCCACCCGTTGAGCGGGTTTTCCATGCTCGGGTCCACGTCCCAAGGATCCTCCACCGGACGCAGGTACGGCCACTCGGTGACCGAACTCGGCCGCCCGTCCCACTCGGTGAAGAAGCCGTAGCGGTTGCTGTTGGTGATGCCCCCGGAGGATGTGGAGAAGAAGGCCTGGATGATGCCTCCCTTGGTGAAACGCTCCCAACCTTCACCGAAGTAGGTGAGCACCCGGTCCTCGGTGTTGGCCACACCGGCCACCCAGGCCGCCTGATCGGGCCCGTTCTGCCGCCACCAGCCGGCGTACACCTGATCCCGGGTGTTGTCGTAGAGGTGACACCAGCACGAGTCCTTGCGGGAGCCGCTGATCCCAGGGTCCCCGTCGGGATCCGCCGGACGCTCGTACACCTCCTGGGCCAGGAACTTGAAAGCCGCGTACGTGCGGGCGGCCACCGCTTGCGCCTCGTTGACCCCGGACTCCTTCCAGTAGGGGAATATCTCGGCGATACCTCGGACATAGTCCTCGAGGCCGATGGTCAGCAGCACGTGGAAACCGACCTCTACGGGATCGTCCCGCAGCTTGATGGCGCCGTGGCGGTACTCGCACTCCGAGTCCCTCACAACGCATGGCTTCCGCCGGTCCTCCCCGTAACGAAGCTGCACACCGTCCGCTTCAGGCCAGGAGATCGAAGCCCGGCAGTCGCCGGCGGTTCCCTGAAGTTCGCCCCCCATGAAGAAGCCGCACTCCCCGGCAGCGATCCGGCGGAACTCCCAGCGCTCCCCCTCCTGCGGTTGCTCCGGCTTGGGACAGGGCCCTTCGCCGTCATCGGCCAGGCAGAGCTCCAGCGGCCCTCCGACCGCGGTGAACTCCAGGAGGGTGATCTCGGAGGCGATATTGATCCAGAGCGGATTGTCGAGCGTGGTCAGCAGGTCGCTCGGCAGGTCTAGATCGGACAGATCGGCGGGACTCGAGCCGGTGTAGTAGTAGGCGGCGATGTCCTCGCCAGGCTTCTGAGGGTCTGCCAGGGCCTGGCCGTAGGCCCCCCACTGGCTCATCCCCACCCCGTGGCCCCAGCCCGAACCCTCGAAGGTGAACGTCTTCTCGTCCTGGGCCGTCACCTGGACAGCTACCCCGATGATTGCTACCAGCGCGAGCAGCAGTGCCCTCTTGACCACGGCGGCCAGTGTAGGACGGGTCGGTGGTCTGTCTTGGGAATGTCTCTGCACCTCGAATCCGCCCGCTTGCCGTCGATCCGGATCCGGCCGGGCTGCGATCCGGGCCATTTACGGTAGAGTCCGGCCGTGCTCGAGCCCACCTCCGGAGGAGTGCCACTTCTCTCATGGATCCGGTGAACTCCCCCGTTCCACCCGCCGCTATAAGAAACAACGACTGGCGTACCCTGGACCCGCCATCGATCGACGATTTCGTACCCGGGATCCCGGTTTCGATCGTCGTCCCTTACTACGAGGCGCCGGAGGCACTCGAACTGACCCTGGCGGCAATGGAGCAGCAGACCTACCCCCGTGACCTGTTCGAGGTGATCGTTGTCGACGACGGGTCGTCCGTACCCTTGGAACCACCCGAATCCAGCCCGCTGGACGTGCGGGTGCTCCACCAAGAGGATCTCGGATTCGGGCTGGCGCGTGCCCGGAACAACGGCGCACGGGCGGCGCGCCATCCCATCCTCGTGTTCCTCGATTGCGACATGCTTCCCGAGGCAGGCTGGCTGGCCGCTCACGCCCGGTGGCATCACCTGGCCGGCGACCTGCTCACCCTCGGGTTCCGAGCGCACGTGGATGTAGCGGGTCTCGACGCGGCTGCCATCCGCCACCGTACGGGAGCCCTGTCCGACCTCTTCAAGGGCAAAAGGGTCGATCGCCCGGAGTGGATCGAGTTCCATATGGCCAGAACCGATGAACTGACCCTGGAGTCCGACGACATCTTCCGGGTGGTGACCGGCGGGAATCTAGGCGTCAGCCGGTGGTTCTTCGATCATGTCGGCGGCTTCGACGAGTCCTTCGACCGCTGGGGAATGGAGGACACCGAGTTCGGTTACCGAGCCTTCACCCATGGAGGCCCGCTCGTGCCGGTCCGGGACGCCTTATGCTGGCATCAAGGCGAAGGGGCCGATCCCAGTGCGGCCGAACGGGCGAGTCTCGACATCCAACGGGCCAAGACCTCGCATCTGATCGCGCATCCCCATTTCCGCCAAGCGGAGCCGGGTCGCAGCTTCACGGTCCCTTCCTACGTGGTGACTATCGACCCGCAGGATCGTCCAACGGACGTGGTGCTCGCCGCTGCCGGGGAGATAATCTCCAACACCATCCACGACCTCGTCGTCTGGATCGGAGACCGGCCACGAGATCCGGGCTATGAAGGGCTCAGGAACCATCTGGCGCCCGACCCTCGAGTCTTCTTCGGGCCGGTCAGCGGGGCGATCGAGCAGTTTCCCGTTTCGTCCTTCCACATCCTCATACCGGCCGGCATGGCGACTGACAGACGGATCGTCCAACGGCTTCGGGACGGATTGGGGACGCGGGCGGCCGCGATGGCGACCCTGGGCGACGGATCCACTATCTCGATAACACGTACCTGGCTCCTGCACCGAGCGCACCGGACCGGCGAGGACCTCGAGGATCTGGCAGAGGTCGTGCCGCTGAGCCTCTCCGATCTGGTGCTGCGCCGCAAGACCCCCATGCCTCTCGCAAGCCTCCGGTTGAGCGGATCCCCTCTGGGCGCCAAGGCCGCTCTGGTGCTGTCGCGGCTGGCCAAGGTTCGTAGTCCTCGCCAGGCCCTGACCTTCGCCAGATGGTTCGTCTCCGCCCTGGGCAGGAGGCTCTTCAACGTCTCGAGACGATTGTGGGCGAGCATGCGCCGACCCCCGCCGGACCCGACCAGACAGGCCGAGTATCCGCTCGGAGTGGAGATCGCCGTTATCGGGCATCGAGCCAGGGATGTGTTCTCCGGTTCGAGTCGCGTTCACCTCTCCCCGGACGGTGAGCAGCTGGATCTGGTGGTAGCCGATACAGGGAGCGGATTGGCCGACACCGGGTTGGCCGCCACCTATCCCGCGGTGATTCTCGAGGAGGAGTCCCCTCTGCTGGCCGTGCCCGCCTTCGACATAGAGCAGGCGAACCCCGTGGACTGGACGTGGCATGTGGGGGGTCAGGTGGGCGCCCTGAGCGAGATAGGGCTTCCCGAGGGCGTGGCAGTAGACACCGTGATCGACATCGCCGACCGGAAGGCGCTGTCCAAGCTCCATCACCTTGAGGATTCCCGTCCCTTCCACCCTGACACCATCTGCCGGGCGGCGACGCTTGCGGTGGTGGCCGCCACCGGGGTGGTCGTCCATGTCAGCGAAGACGATCCCGAGTTGGAGGCTCACCTCGGGACCGAGCTGTACGGCGCCATGCGAGACGAACGCATCACCCAGGGCGGGCTGAGAACGAGAGAGCGGCTTAGCATCGACATGCGGAGGGCGGCGCTGCGCACGCACTCTCTCCGGGCCAGGACCCGCCAGATCGCCGCTGCGGCCGGTCTCGCCGCTTTTCCGGGACTCCCTGAGGTGTCCATCCTGCTGGCCACGAGGCGGCCCGGCCTGCTGGAGAAGTGTCTGGAAGTGGCAGCCTCCCAGACCTATCCCCGACTCGAATTGGTACTGGCCCTTCATGGCGAGGGGTTTCCCGACAGGATCGACATCTCGAGCTGTCCCTTCCCGGTCGAGGTGGTGCGCGCGCCGTCCGACAGGTTGTTCGGGGAGGTGCTCAACCAGGCCACCCGGGCGGCCGGCGGGACCCTCCTGACGAAGATGGACGACGATGACCACTATGGCAACGAGCATGTGTGGGACCTGGTGCTGGCGCACGAGTACTCCCGCGCCAACCTGGTCGCCAAGGCGGCCGAGTTCGTCTACCTGGCTTCCAGCGACAAGACGATTCACCGGATGATCGGAGGTGGAGAGGCTCGGTCGGCCAATCCCACCATCGCCGGAGGCGCAATGATCATCTCCGTCGATGACCTGGCGGAGGCCGGTGGCTGGCGCCGGATCCCCAGGTGGGTCGACCAAGCCCTGCTGAAGGACGTGGTCCGGGAGGGAGGCGCTGCGTACCGGACGCACGGACACGGGTACCTGCTTGTCCGGCATGGTGATGAGCACACGTGGAAATCGCCCGACTCCTACTTCCTGCGCCATGCCCAGGAGACGCGTCCCGGGCGCGATCTGGCCTTCGCCGCTATCGGGTGAGGGAGGCGGCGCTGAACAAGGCGTAGCGTCCCTGCTCGGCCACCGGTTCCACTCCTGCTTCGATCGGCGCCGGCATCCGGTCTGTCCGGACCAGCACCAGATCCGCGCCCCTCGCCGTCGCGATGCCGTCCCTCGAGACTTCCAACGTCGGCAGGTCCCAGTAGTAGCTCACCCAGCGGGCGAGGGGATCGACTCCCTCGGCCACCCATGCCACCTCCTGGCCGGGCGCCGGTCCCGCCGCCCTGACCAGCCCGCCGGCATCGGACGGAGCATAGAAGTAGGCGTCCCGGTAGGCGCCCAGGCTGCCGAATCCGAGCACCGCCAGGAAGACCAGGCCCGCCACCGCCAGGGCCCGCGCCCGCTTCCATCCGATCCGCCGTCCGATACCGGGGCTGCCCTCCAGCCGGCCCAGGATGACCGCTAGGCCGAGGAGGACGGGCACGAGGAGCGGGTAGGTCCAGTAGTCATGCAGGAAGGCCGCGTCGGGGTTGACCAGCGTCCACACGCCGAGAGCGATCACGATCGCTCCTGAGGCCACCCGGGTGCGGCGGTCGACCACGGCGGCCACTACGGCGGGAAGGATCAGCCAGCGGAACCAGCCGGGGAAGAGCGTTCCGTAGAACCACCGATAGTTCTCCACCAGAGCGTCCCAGGCCGGCCACCGGCGGCGGGCAGCGGCGTGTGCCGCCAACTCGGCCCCATCCCCCACGGCCAGCGCCCATGCCAACGTCACCAGCACCATCGCCGCGCCCGCACCGGCGACCAACCATGCGGCCCTACGGGACCCCGGGCGGAAGAATCCCCATCCGGCCAGCACCGCTACCAGCAAGACACCCGTCCACGAGGAGAACGCCACCGCTCCCGCCACTACGGCCAGCACCACGAGGGAGGGGTCGGCGCCGGATGGGCTGTCGGATCCGGGGCGGGGAGCAGGCTCTGCGCCGGATGCCTTCAGATACCGGCTCCAGAGCCCGAGCAGGATGACCATGAGCGATACGCCCAGACCGAGCCGGGCATAGATCCAGAACATGGGGGTGCCGGCCACCAGCGCCATGGCCAGGACCGTCGCTCCGGCGCCCAGGTCGAGCCGGCGAGCCAGCCACAGCAAGCCCGCCACCGTTGCCAGCCCGGCCAGATAGCCGATCAGGCGTAGCTGCCATTCGCCCTGACCGAGGACCGAGCCGACCACGCCGTGCATCAGGTTGATCAACGGTGGATGGTGGACGTACGGGAGTTCCGAGAAGGGCGCCATGGACGCCAGGTAGTCCGATCCGGACAGGCCGTTCTCTAGGAAGTTGCGAACCTGCATGCCGAACCGGGCATTGATCCGGCCGTCGTGACTCGCTCCCAAGGGCAGGAACAGCAGCCCCCACCACCCGACGGCCAGGATCGCGAGGAGCGCCCCACCACCCACCACCGTAACCCGCGAGCCGGCGTCCAAGCGCCGGAAGATGGCAAGGATACGCACCCTCCGAAGCCTAGGAGCGTGCCGAAGAAGACAAGGATGGGTTGCCCGCCGGCCTCCGCTCGGGGGTTCCGCTTCCGGACATGGCGCCAACGGGACATTCTTCCGTACCCTCCTCGGAGGGCAGGCCCCGCTGCCTCCCCGAGCCGGCGCTACCACCGCCCGGCGACACTCGGCTTGCCGCGACACGCTCGGGCGGGCAAACTCCGGAGCGTGCAGCCAGACTCACGCGTGGACGTCAGCATCGTCCTCCCGGTTTTCAACGAAGCCGGCCACCTCGTCACCGAGCTAGGCCGGATCAAAGCCGCCATGGATGCCTCCCCGTACACCTATGAAGTGGTGGTGGTCGACGACGGCTCCACTGACGGTGGCGTCGAGGAGTTGCCCGACCTGAAACAGGTTCGCCTTGTCACCTTCCCGCACAACCGGGGCTCGGGCGCCGCCCGGCGCGCCGGTACCACTCTGGCCAGGGGTGAGGTGGTGGTGTGGACCGACGCCGACATGACGTATCCGAACGACCGCATACCGGAACTCGTCGACCTGCTGGCAGGATGGGACATGGTGGTGGGCGCCCGCCGGGTGGAGCGAGGCACCCGCCGCCTGGTCCGCGTCCCGGCCAAGTGGCTTATCCGCATACTCGCTTCGTTCCTGGCCCGTACCAGGATTCCCGACCTAAACTCGGGATTCCGCGCCTTCCGGAAGGTGGTGGCCGGCCAGTACCTCCACCTCCTCCCGGCCGGCTTCAGCTGCGTCACCACGCTCACCATGAGCTTCCTTTCCAACGGATACTCGGTGCGCTACACGCCCATCGACTATGCGCCGCGAGCCGGGCGGTCCAAGTTCCACTGGTGGAAGGACACCGTCTTCTACATCAGGCAGGTGGTACGGATGGTGCTCTTATGGAACCCGCTACGGTTCTTCGCTCCCATCGGTGTGGTGCTGGGCGCGAGCGGAGCGGGAAAGCTGGTTTACGACCTGGTCACCAAGGACCTGCGTGTGGCCACCAACACCGTGGTTCTCCTGCTGGCCGCGGCGCTCGTGCTACTGGTGGCGTTGGTGGCCGACCTGTTGGTACAGCTCAACCGGTCCCGGGACGCGGTGCTGCCCGCGCACACCACGCCTGACGACCCGGCCGGCTAAAACGTCCATCCCCGGGAGGCTCGAGTATTGCAACCAGCAAGGTACGGGATGCCCCGGCTCCCCACCCGACCGTGCCTGCCCATGAGGAGTAGGAACTCCGGGGCCACCCGCCGATGACGAGCCGGATCGCCCTGGCCGGCTGGATCGGCTCGGACAACCTGGGTGACGAGTTGATCCTGCGCTCCCTCGCTCGCCGCATTCGCGCCCGAGGTGCGACGCCGGTGGCGATCTCGATCGATCCTGCCGCCACTTCGGACCTCCATGAAATCAGCGCCCTACGGCATCGCTCGCCCGGGGATACGCGCCGGCTATCCCGATCGCTGGCCGGCATGGACGGGATCATCCTCTCTGGAGGACTGATCCAGAACGAGACCTCGCCGTGGAACCTGCCCTTCCACGCATCGCGCGTTTGGGCATCCAGGCACCTTCCCTGCGGGACGGTCGGGCTCGGGGTGGGCCGGGTGACGGGACGCTGGTCGGTCGCCATCGCACGACGCATGATGCGCCGCATGAACCCGCTGGTGGTACGGGACCACGCCTCGGCGGACCGCCTGGTGGCCTGGGGGCTGGCGCGGGTCCGGGTGGGCGCCGATCCCGTCATGGCGGAGGAAGTGCCGCCCGTCGCTCCCGATGACTCGTTTTGCGTCGTGCTCCGCCCTCCCAACCGTCGGGGATTACGTACGGCCTCCGCCAAGGCTCAGCCACCCTCCGCTGTCCGCGCGGCCGCCATGGCATCAGCCCTGGACGCTGTGGCCGATGACACCGGACTCAGGATCCGGATGGTGGCATTCCAGGCCGGCCGTGACTCTCCGGTCCATGAAGCCGTGGCGGAACACCTCCGCCACGATGCGGAGTTGGTGAACCCGGGACTGGATGAGGTACTGGACGAGGTCGGCCGGAGCCGGCTGGTGATCTCCATGCGTTACCACGGAGCGATAGCCGCCTTGCTGCACGGCCGGGCCGCGGTGCTCCTCGACTACTCCCCCAAGATGGCCTCGCTCGCAGCCGAGGGCGGGCAGTGGGCGCCGCTCATCACCGAGCCGGACACCGAGCCTGACCGCCTGGTGCGAGCCTCCCGGTCCGCCCTCGGGGTGGCCTCCCGGGCGGGAACTGCGAGGGATGCTCTCCGGGCTCGCCTGGCCGAGAACGACCGAGCACTCGACGAGATGATCCCATGACTATGGCCCCGGCGCTTGCCCGGCTGCTCAAGATCCTACGTATCGCCTATCTGGCCGGGCTGGCGGTCCTGATCGGTTGGGTGGCGAGGACGGAGTGGGACGAGGTGTTGACCTTGCTAGGCGGCGCCCGGCCCTGGCTGATTGTGGCATCGCTGGCCTCCAGCTTCGTCCTGATCTTTATCGGCGCCTGGTTCTGGACAGTGAGCCTGCACATCCAAGGACACGGCCTGGAGACCCCCCGCTTGTTCACCAAGACCACCGTGGCGGCGTCCCGCTCGTTGCTGGCCCGGTACGTGCCCGGATCGGTCTGGTTCGCGGTAGGGCGGGTCGCGCTGTTGCGCAACGCCGGCCTGCCTGTGGGACCTCTGAGCGCCACCGCCATCCTGGAAATGGCCACCAGCCTGACCGTGGTGCTAATGAGCGGGCTGGCCGTCCTCGGTCTCTCGGGCGGCATCCCGGGCGGCGCCGTGTGGATGGTGTTCGTCGCCGTGGCACTGATCGTCGCGACGGCGCCGGGCGGAGGGGGTCGCGTGATGGCCTGGCTGGCCGCCCGGAGGGGCATAGAGTTCGCCCTCGATTGGCGGGGCTACCTCCGGTTGATCGGCATCAACCTGGTGTTCTGGGGATGGTCCGCGGTGACGTTCCTGCTGTACCTGCGCGCCTTTCCGGCGGCTGACGAGTTCCGCACCGCGCTGGTGGTGGGCGGGTTCCTCCTCACCTGGGGGATCGGCTTCCTGGCGCCCTTTGCCCCCCAGGGAATCGGTGTGTTCGAGCTGACCATGGCCACCGTGCTCCAGGCCGAGGGAGTGGCCCCGACCGTGGTGGTGCTGGGGGGCTACCGGCTGGTGCTCCTGGCGCGGGACTTCGTCGCCACCTCGACCGCCGAGTTCATCGCCACTCGGCAAGCGCTTCGAGAGCCCGAGCCCCCGGAGACACGTCCGGGATCCGGGGCGTTCGACGATGCCGGTCAGGATCCTCCAGGAACGCCTCGATGACGGCCGGTTCGTAGCGGCTCACCACCACGTTGGCCCCCACTCCGTCGGGGCGCTCGGTGTGCTTACGCCACAGCAGGGTGGGAACCCCGAGCAGGGCGCACTCCTCCTGGATGGAGCCCCCGTCAGTTATCACGAACGGCGCCGCAGCCAGCATCTCCACGAATTCGGTGTGTCCGGCCAGACCTCTGAGCTCGACGCCGGCCCGCTCGAGACCATCCAGCCGGGACCGTCCCAGCGCGCCGGTGGTCGGCTCGTGGAGCATCCAACGAACCGGCCTCTCCCCGGCCAGACGCGCCACCAGCGCGGCGAGCGCCTCCCGCCGACGCCGCCGGTGCAGGTTTTCCACCCGGTGCATGGTGACGATCACCGGCCCGCTACCGGCTGCGCCCAGAGCCGCCCCGGAGAGCACTTCCACGATCGTGTTGGCGGGCAGGGCCACCACCCTCCCCTTGACCCGTATCGCCGCCAGATTGGCCACCGCATCACGGTCGGGCGCGAACAGCAGGTCGGCGCGCCGGGCCACGAGGTGGCGGATCATCTCCTCGGGGAACGGATGCAACCAACGTCCGGATCTCAGCCCCGCCTCCAGATGTGCCACCGCCAGCCCGGCTCGGCGAGCCATCATCATGCTCAGCAGCGTGGAGGGAGTATCACCGTGAACCACGCACACGCCATCCACGCCCCCGAACACCTGCTCGAAAATCCGCCGGCGCGACACCAGCCGGGCGACGAGCCCGAGCCCCCACCGCACCGCCTGCGGGATCGTGGTTACGTCGGTCCTGCCACCCAGCCGGACATCGGGGGCCCGCAGGCCCAGTTCCACCTGGAACGAGCCGGCCAGTTCCGCATGCTGGCCGGAGTCGATGAGGCGGTAGTCGATCCCCTGCTCCTTCATAGCCCACATCAGCGGCGCGCTCTTGATGTACTGGGCCTTGGTTCCGATGAAGACGTGGATCATGGCATCCGACCCTCGGCGCCGTGCCGGTGTCCGGATATCACCGGGGCACAGACGGGGATGCCCGGCTGTAGGCCTCGATCACCGTTTCGGCGGGCCCCAGGTCCCGGACCCTCCCCCGCTCCAACCACAGCACCCGATCACACATCTCGGCCATGCCGCTGAGCACGTGGCTGGCCACCATCACCGCCCCGCCCTGCCCGAGCAGTTCTCTCATGGCCGCCTGGCTCTTCTTCCGGAAGCCGGCGTCGCCGACTGCCAGCACCTCGTCCAGCAGCAGGATGTCGGGGAGCAGGTGGATGGAGATCGAAAAGGCCAGCCGGGATACCATGCCCGACGAGTAGGACTTGATCGGGCGGTCGATAGCCTCGCCCAGCCCCGCGTAGGCCACGATGTCATCGAACAGCCGGGATACCTCCGCCCGGGCCAGGCCGTGGGCCAGGCCGCTCAGGTAGACGTTGCGCCGCCCGGATAGCTCATGGTTGAATCCTGCTCCGAGCTGGAGGAGGGTGGAGGTCTCACCGTTCACCACCACCGAGCCGGCGTCGGGACGCATCGTTCGGGCGATTACCCGCAGCAGCGTGCTCTTGCCGGCCCCGTTGTCACCCACCAGGCCCATGGTCTCTCCCCACTCCACCTCGAAAGAGACATCATCGAGAGCCACCACTGTGGTGGTCTGCCTGAGCCGGCGCCGGGCCACCACCCGCCGGAAGGTCGAGGCACGGTCGAGGTAGGAGCGGTAACGGACCCCTACCCCGCTGACCCTGATGGCCTGTCGCGCTCGCGATACCGTCATAGATGCCGGACCATGTTGCCCTCATGGCGTACGAAACTGAGGATGCCGCCCCCGCCGAGCAATAGCGTCCACAGCAACGCCAGGACGAAGGCGCCGGTGTCCAATTCCCTGCCCATCAGGGCCATCCGGTAGAACGAGAGGATCCCGTACATCGGGTTCAGCACCGCCAGGTCCTCGACCAGACCGCCACGATCCCGCAGGAAGGTCAAAGGCCATATGATCGGGGAAAGGTAGAGCCACAGCCTCGTCACGTGGGGAATCAGGTTGTTGATGTCCCGGAACGGGATGGCGAGGCGAGCGGTCCATCCGGCCAGCCCCAGGTTGAAGACCGTGTGGAGGGCAAGGGCGACCGGTAGCCACAGCAGGGCGATGCCAGGCGACACGCCGTCAGCCGGCCAGACGATGAGGTAGTAGACGGCGATCGACATCAGGAAGCCGACCCCGGTCTCGATGATGGCGGAGATCGGCAGGATCAGGCGAGGAAAGCGGATGTTCACCAGGAGGCGGCGGTTGGCCAGGATGCTGTTGGCGCCCGAGGTCATGGCGGTGGCGGTGTAGTTGAAGGCGAACACCCCGGACAGGAGCCAGGCGATGAACTGCGGCTCGCCGCGCCGCCCGTCCAGGATCAGACCGAACACCAGGAAGTAGACGGCCGCCATGATCAGAGGGTTCAGCATCCACCAGACCAACCCCAGGGAGGTAGAGGCGTTACGGGCCTTCAGGTTGCCCATAGCCAGGAACCACCCGAACTCGCGCCAGCGCCACAGGTTCCGGGCGTAGTTACGCCACGCGGAGAGGCTGGGGACCTGATCGGCGGTTACTGTCGACACGCCGGCCGATTCTACGCGCCGACGATCGGCAGACTGGTAGCGGCCACCGACCGTCAGGTACTCGCTGCCGTCACGGTGCTCATGGACACGGAAAGCCTTGGGGGTGGTATGCTGGCATATCATGAAACGGACGACCGTCAAACTCCCCGACCGTATCGACGCCATGCTGCGGCACGAGGCAGAGCGTCGCGGCATCACTATTTCGGAGATCACGCGAGAAGCCATCGAAGATCACCTGGGCACGCGAGTTCGGCACCTCAAGGCGGCCGGGGCCGGACGTAGCGGAAGGACCGACATCTCCGAACGGATCGAAGAGATCCTGGCGTCGGAGGTGGCTCGATAGCCGCCCTCGTGGACGCGGGACCTCTTTACGCCTATGTAGACGCCGACGATCGCCACCATGATGCCTGCCTAACACTCCTGCGCGGGTACCACGGCCGGCTGATCGTGCCAACTTTAGTGATAACCGAAGTGTGCTATCTGATAGAGACCCGTCTTGGCACATCGGCAGAGGTACGTTTTCTCGGAGATCTGGCCGCGGGCGACCTCGACGTCGAGCCGGTCAACGCAGGCGACTGGTTGCGCATAGCCGAACTCGTCCATCGATACAGCGATCAATCGCTCGGAACCGTTGACGCGTCGGTCGTCGCCACCGCGGAGCGTCTGGGCGTCACCAGGATCATTACGCTGGACCGGCGGCACTTCTCCATCGTCCGGCCCATTCACACACCCACCTTCGAGATCCTCCCATAGGGAGGCCGGCGCGCCTTAGGCGCCTCGGAGCCAGGTTGCTAGACGCCGCGCCACCGCCGGACCGGTAAGCCCCAGCTCCTCGGCGATCCGGCCGGCCGGCGCCGACGCACCGAAGCGGTCGATGCCGATGTTCAGCCCGCCCGGTCCCGTGAACCGCGACCAGCCGAAGGTCGACCCGGCTTCCACGCTGGCAACCGGTAGACCGTTCCCCAGTACCTCGCTGCGGTAGTCCTCCGGCTGCTCCAGGAAGAGATCCGCACACGGCATGCTCACCACCCGGATCGAGTGGTCATGGGCCAGCAGGTCCGCCGCTTCCAGCGCAACCGAGACCTCGGAGCCGGTGGCGATCACCACTGCTCCATCGCCGTCGCGCAACACGTAGGCGCCTCGCGCCACGCCGCCCTCCCGTCCGGAACGGTCCAGTACCGGCACAGCCTGGCGGGTTCCGAGAATGACAGCCGGATGGCTCCGGTTGAGCACCGTCTCCCACGTCTCCAGCATCTCTCCCGCATCGGCGGGCCGGAATACCGCCATATTCGGCATGGCTCGCATGGCGGCCAGGTGTTCGATGGGCTGATGGGTGGGGCCGTCCTCCCCCAGGAACACCGACTCGTGGGTGAAAACCCAGATCGAGGGAATGTCCATGAGGGCGGAGAGCCGGATGGCAGGACGCATGTAGTCGCTGAAAACGAAGAACGTGGCGCCGTAGGGCCGCAACCCGCCGTGGAGGGCGAGACCGTTGACGATGGTCCCCATGGCGTGCTCGCGCACCCCGAAATGGAGGTTGCGCCCGGCCGGATTGGAGCGCGAGAAGCTCCCTCCCTCCGACACCTCGGTCTTGGTCGACTCCACCAGGTCGGCGGATCCTCCGATCAACCCGGCGACCCGGCCCCCGATCTCGTCGAAGATGGCGCCCATCGCCGCCCGGGTGGCCATCCCGGCGCCGACCTCGAATCCCGGCCCTTCCAGGCTCACCCGCTCGGGAGAGTGGTAGGCCGACCAGCGGGCTCCCAATTCGGGATCTGCGCCGGTGGCGGCCCGGAACCGATCCTGCCAGCGGATCCGGGCGGCGCGGCCCCGATCCATACCAGCGCCGAAGTGCTCGGCCACACCGGCGGGAACGTGGAAGTCCTCATCGGGCCAGCCCGCGCCACTGCGCCACCCGGAGATCTCGGCGGGGCCGAGCGGCGCGCCGTGAGCGCCTGCCGTGTCCTCCTTGGTGGGTGCGCCCTTACCGATGTGGGTCCGGGCGATCACCAGGGAAGGACGATCGGTCACCGCACAGGCCGCGGTGTACGCCTCGTCTATGGCGATCGGGTCGTGACCGTCGACCTCCACCGTGTGCCATCCCACGGCGCCGAAGCGCGCCGCCACGTCCTCGCTGAACGCCAGGTCGGTGGGGCCGTCTATCGAGATGCGGTTGTCGTCGTACACGTATACGAGCTTGCCCAGACCCAGATGTCCGGCCAGGGACGCCGTCTCCGCGGAGATGCCCTCCATCAGATCACCGTCCGACACGAACGCCCAGGTGCGGTGGTCCACCAGATCATCCCCGAACACCGCGTTGAGGTGGGCCTCGGCCATCGCCATGCCGACCGCGGTTCCGAAACCCTGCCCGAGGGGCCCGGTGGTCATCTCGATCCCCAACTCCGGCTCGTATTCGGGGTGGCCGGCGGTGGGCGACCCCCACTGGCGGAAGTCCATCAGGTCTTTCATGGTGACCGGGAACCCGGACAGGTGGAGAACCGCGTACAGGAGCATCGAACCGTGCCCGTTGGAGAGCACGAACCGATCCCGGTCGGGCCACCGCGGATGGTCGGGGTCCACCACCAGGTGGCGCTGCCAGAGGACGGCGGCGAGATCGGCCATCCCCATCGGCATGCCCGGATGGCCCGAATTGGCCCGCTGTACCGCGTCCATGGCCAGGGCGCGGATGGTATTGGCGGCCAGGTCATGCCTCTCGAGATCGATACAGGCCGGAGCGGGCATGCCCTATCCGCCTTCCGCCAGGGCTGCCAGGATTGCCGCCACGTTCGACGGCGGCTGTTCGCCCGCCAACCGACCCTGCACCTCCCCCGATCCGTTCACGGCCACGTAAAACGGGAAGGAGGTCAGGCCGTATGCCTGGGCGATGCGGCCGGCCTCATCGTCCACCAGTACCGGAGCGGTCCAGCCTTCTCGCTCGAGCCAGACACTCGGTGGATAGTTCGGCCGGATCTCGCTGTTCGATGTGGCTACCGATACCAGTTCGACGCCCTCCGGAATCCCGTTGGCGTTGATCCAGCTCTGCAGGGCGGGCACTTCCCTGCGGCAGAACTCGCACCAGTGGGCCAGGAAGAGGATCAGCTTGGGGGTGCCGTCGTGCTCGATCGAGATCGGCACCCCGGCGAAATCCGTCGACCGTATCTCCGGAGCGAGGGCGCCGATGGAACCGTCCTGGGCAGCGCCTGCGAAGGGGGCCAGGGAGGCGCCGGTCACGGTCACATCGGGACTCAGGAATGCGGCCGCCTCGGTGCCCTGCTGCTCCTCGGTGGCCAGGTTGATCGCCAACACCACCAGCACGGCCACCGCCACCAGGGCGCCACCGGCCAGCATGATCTTCTTCCCCAGCCCGGTCGGCTGCTCTTCATCCGCCGTGGGCAGCGTCACCCGTACCGGGGCGGGCGCGGCCGCAGGTCGCGCCTTGGGCTGGCTTCTCTTGCCTCCCGTCCTGGCCATTCGGCACTCTCCTCTTCGTTCTCAGACGTGACTGGTCGGTCTAACCGGCCTGTTCATGTGCAGCGCCACCAGCAGGGCGATCAGGCAGAAACCGGTGAACGCCATGAAGGGTATCGACATGAATCCGAATTGCCGGACCCATACGAACGTGCAGGGCGCCGCCGCCGAGCAGAACTCCTCGGATCCGCCCCACCATCCCTGCTGCTCCCCGTAGTGGTAGGCGGCGGTCAGGGCGCCACCGATCGACATGACGAGGACCAGCAGCTGGACCACCCGGGTCGGCCTGGCGATCGCCCAGGCCAGGAGCAGCACCAGCGGGTACATGAACCCTCGCTGCACCCAGCAGAACAGGCAGGGAACGAACCCCTCCACCTCGGACAGGTATAGCGAGCCGAGCGTGGAAACCGTCGCCACCGTCGCCGCCACGGGGAGGGCATAGCCACCCAGCTCGCGTACCGCGGTCGCTCTGAGACCGGGGCGGGCCAACATCGCGACCAGCCCGAGGGAAGCGGCCAGCGCCAGCAGGCTCAGCAACGAGAAGAACAGGACCACGACTACACACCACCAGGGAGAGACCGACGGCAGATACTAGTTGTACCGGTCCGTGGCCAGCGGATCCGCCTTCGCGTCTAGATGATCTGTTCCAAGCTAGATGATCTGTTCCAAGGTTTATCGGTCGTAGGCGATAGCCACCCCTTGGAACTAACCGTCTAGAGGTATGCCCGATGGGCTTCCAGATCGGCCAGATCGGCCCACTCCAGGGTCCGGGCGTGGGTAGCTTCAAGCACCACGTCGGGAGCCATGCCGGCGCGCATGGCCTCCACCCAGCGGGCCGCGCACAGGCACCATCTGTCCCCCGCCTTGAGCCCGGGGAAGCGGTGGATGGGCATCGGGGTGGACAGGTCGTTGCCCACCGATCTCGAGAACTCGAGGAACTCGTCGGTCACCACCACACACACCGTGTGGACACCGTGATCGTTCTGGTCCGTGTTGCAGCAGCCGTCCCGCCACCATCCGGTCAGGGGATCGAGCGAGCAGAGTTCGAGTTCCCCGCCCAGTACGTTGTGTGCCATCCACCGCATTGTGCCAGATCGGGAAGCGCCGTGGGACGGGAGGCGGCCGGACCGGCGACCGGTCAGAAGCTGGCACCGAAGCTGGAGATGCCTCGCAGCCCGAGCCCCATCATGAAGAGCAGGGCCAACCCCCAGTAGAGGGCGGGACGGCGCTCGAACTGGACACGGTAGATGTAGACGAAGGTCAGGGTCAACAGGATCACGAAGCCGTAGAACATGTGGATGGATCCCGGCTCCATGTCCCGGGCGAAGAGCACCAGCCCCAGCCCCACCTGCAGGACCGCACTCACCACGCACACCGAGACCATCGATTTGAACGCCGCGTCGGGCCTGCGCCGGCCGAAGTGGTAGCCGAGAGCGACCAGGCCGGCCAGCCCGCAGACCACCACCACCGCCCAGCCCAGCCAGCTGTGGACCGAGGCCGTCAACGCCGCCGACAACGCTTCCTCACGCCGATGATCGCGTTCCCCGGACCGGACTCACGGCTGGTCGGTGAGGACGGAGGCGTATAGATCCCTCATCACCTTCTTGTCGAACTTGCCCGTGCTGGTCTTCGGGATCTCGGACACGGTCACGTAGGCATCCGGAAGCCACCAGTCGGCCACCTTCCCCCGCAGGTGGCCGGCCAGCTCCTCATCGCTCACCTGCCCACCCGGATGCGGGACCACCAGGGCGATGGGTCGTTCCTGCCACCTGGAGTGCTCCACCCCGACCACCGCAGCCTCCGCTACCTTGGGATGGGCCATGATCAGGTTCTCCAGGTCGATGGAAGAGATCCACTCCCCACCGGATTTGATGACGTCCTTGGCCCGGTCGGTCACCCGGATGTACCCCTCAGGCGTGATCTTGCATACATCGCCGGTCCGGAGCCAGCCGTTGACCATGGTGTCGGCCGTCCGTTCATCCCGGATGTACTCCGCCGCTACCCAGGGACCCTGGACCAGCAACTCCCCGAAGGCCTCCCCGTCCTGGGGCAGTTCCCGCCCCTCGTCGTCCACGATCTTGGCCCGGAGGCCCGGAATCAACAGCCCGGCCGTTTCGATGAAGTCGAGTTGGCGCTCCCAGTCCCAATCCTCCATCTCCGGTCTCAGGACGGAGAAGGTCGCCACCGGGTTGGTTTCGGTCATGCCCCACCCCTGGATCACCCTGATGCCCCTCGCCCGCCAGTACCAGTCGATCATGGCTCTAGGAACCGCGGATCCTCCGCACATGAAGGAATGGATGGACGAGATGTCGCGCTCGGGATGATCCTCCAGGTAGTGCTGGATGGCCAACCACACGGTGGGCACGCCGGCGGAGAAGGTCACCCGTTCGCCTTCGATCAGGTTGACGAGGCCCTCGGCCGACAGGTCGTGTCCCGGATAGGTGATCTTGCACCCGGCCGTGATGGCCATGAAGGGATGCCCCCAGGCGGCGGCATGGAACATGGGTACCACCGGCATTATGTTGTCCCTGGCCGCCAGAGGGGAGAAGACGATTCCCGACAAGGCGTGCATGTAGGTGGAGCGCTGGGTGTAGGCCACGCCCTTGGGGTTGCCCGTAGTACCGGACGTGTAGCAATACATGTGGGGTGATCGCTCGTCGAGCTCGGGCCAGGACCCCTTGTAGCCAGGATCGGAGATCAGGTCCTCGTAGGCGATGGCGCCGGGCAGCGAAGTGGCGTCAGGATCCCCGTCGAGCATGATCCAGTACTCCACGCCCGGTAGGTCGGGCGCCAACCGCTCCACCGCCTCCACCATGTCGCCGGATATGAACACAGCCCGGTCACGACCGTGGTCGATGATGTACCGGATGTGGTCCGCCGACAGGCGAAGGTTGACGGTGTGGCAGATGCGGCCTGTGTTGGCGGTGGCCCAGTAGAGCTCGTGGTGCCGGTGAGTGTTCCACGCAAGGGTGCCGACCACCTCGCCCCGCCGGATGCCCAGCCGATCCAGGGCGGCAACCAGCCTTCGCACCCGGTCGTCCGTCTCGCCGTACGTGCTCCGGCGGAGGGAGCCGTCGGCGTTCACCGACACTATTTCCTGGTGCGGGTAGATCCGCACGGCCCGCTCGTACAGGGTGGACAGGAGCAGGGGGAAGTCCATCATGTGCGGTGGCATCGAATCCTCCTCTACCGGGACAGACCGCCACGCCGCCTCCGGGCAGACACCGGATGGTAGTTGCGAGGCCGGTGGCCGGCGGTCGGTAGTCGGTGGCCAGTGAATGTTGTGCCTCGGAACTGACACGGACGGTCAGGCTTCAGGGCCTAACGCGACCTGATCACCTCGGGGTCGCCCACTGGCCACTCGAAACTGGCCATAGGCCACTACTCAGGCCATCTCAGGTAACCTTCGCCGATGCCCGCCGTTAACCGGACCGAGTTGACCCCTCTGTCGTTCCTGGAGCGTTCGGCGCTGGTCTATCCCGGCAAGACCGCCATCGTCGATGGCGACCGGCGTATCACCTACGATGGCATGGCCGCCCGGACCACCCGGATGGCGAACGCGATGGCCGCCTCTGGCCTGGGTCCGGGGGATCGCGTGGCCTTCCTCTGCACCAACATCCCGGAGATGCTGATCGCCCACTTCGCGCCGGCCCTCCTGGGAGCGGTGCTGGTGTCCGTGAACGTGCGCCTCTCACCGGAGGAGATCCGCTACATCCTCGACCATTCGGGAGCGAAGCTCCTGGTTGGCGAGACCCACCTGCTGGCCGGGCTCGCCGGCATCGCAGATCGGCTCGCCACCGTTTCCGAGATCGTGGGAATCGACCGTACCGGCGCCGAGACCGGGTTCCCCGTCACGCCTTTCGATGAGTTCTTGGCCCGCGGGTCCGACCGGCCACGCCCCTGGGAGGTGGACGACGAGGACCGGCTCATCGCGATCAACTACACCTCGGGTACGACCGGCCGCCCCAAGGGGGTCATGTTTACGCACCGGGGCACTTACCTGAACGCCATGGGCGAGATCATCCACTCCCGCCACTCTCCCGACTCCGTCTACCTCTGGACGCTTCCGATGTTCCATTGCAACGGTTGGTGCACCACCTGGGGCGTGACCGGTATCGGTGGCACCCATGTTTGCCTGCCCAAAGTCGATCCGGCCGAGATCTGGTCGTTGGTCGACTCCGAGCAGGTCACCCACTTCAATGCCGCCCCCACCGTGCTCATCAGCCTCGCCAACGCTCCCGAAGCCCACCCCTTCCCCCGGCCCGTAACCATCACCACCGCCGGGGCGCCGCCGAGTCCCACCATCATCGAGGCGATGGGGAACCTGGGCGCCGAGATCGTCCACATGTACGGGTTGACCGAGACCTACGGACCCCACACCGTGTGCGAGCTGCAGCCTGGGGTGCCCGGCATGCCGGTGGAGGAACGCGCCCGGTTCCTGGCCCGCCAGGGCGTGTCGTTCATCACCGCCGAACCCACCCGGGTGGTGGATGATCGGATGGAGGACATCCCTCAGGACGCTACCGCCTTGGGAGAGGTGGTGATGCGCGGCAACAACGTCATGAAGGGCTACTTCGACAACCCGGAGGCGACCGACGAGGCCTTTCGAGGGAGTTACTTCCACTCCGGCGATATCGCGGTGTGGCACCCGGACGGCTATATCGACCTGCGTGACCGTTCCAAGGACATCATCATCTCCGGAGGCGAGAACATCTCCACCATCGAGGTGGAGAAGGCCATCGCCTCGCACCCGGCGGTGCTCGAGTGCGCTGTGATCGCCGTCCCGCACGAGCGCTGGGGCGAGCGCCCCAAAGCGTTCGTGGTCCGCAAGGCGGGCCGGACGGCCTCGCCGCACGAGATCATCGACCATGTGCGCGACCGCATCGCTGCTTTCAAGGCGCCGGACGAGGTGGAGATTGTCGAAAGCCTGCCCAAGACCTCCACCGGGAAGATCCAGAAGTTCGTGCTGCGGGATCGCGAGTGGAAGGGCCGCGAGCGCCGTATCAACTGAGAGGTCGCACGGAACGGAATCGCATCCGTACAAAGGAAAACCCCGAGTGAGCTTGCGCCCTCTCGGGGTTCCCTTGCTCCAGCCGCTGCCACCCGGAGATGACTACCGCTCGAGCCCTTTGGAGCCTCGCGGCTCCTCTCGCCTCTCGAATGCCCGGCCGTATCTCTACGACCGCATCCCTCAGGCGATAAGCCAGGCATCGGTTCCACGTTTTACGGCGTTGCCTTTGCCGGCAGTTCGGGAGCCGTTGCGGCATTGCTGCCACTCCGGATTCCCTTCGACCCGTTCGGACGGGGCCGCAGCCACGCCCGGCGAGGGCCGCCGCCTCCTCGTCCCGTAACATCGCTGCTCTGCGACGAGGAAACGTCCTTTCCGAAACTTTGGAGCCGATACCTGAGCATCGAATCCAGAACTTCCGGTCCGGTTCCCCGACCGGGTTGCCCCGGTTGGTTGACACCAAGTTAACGCTTCGGGAAACGTCCATCTAACGGTTTGAGCGCCAAGTTTTCGCGCTTCCGGGGATAATTTCGCGACCTGACCATCGAAAGGGCGCGACCGGGTTGCTGCATTTAAGACGATGTCGTGCCCGGTCTTTATGATCCGGCTCATGTCATCCGTGAATCCTGTGGCCCGGCAGCCTGCGCTGTTCGAGAACGTACCCATGCCGGACCCCCCGGCCGGCGGGCACAGGACCGCAGATGGCTCCGAGACCCTTCTCGAGACCATCTCTCCCAGCCGCGCCGGGGACTTCAAGCAGTGTCCCCGTCTGTTCCGATTCCGGGCCATCGACAGGCTGCCCGAGCCGGTCACGCCCCCGCAGGCCCGGGGCACGACCGCCCACCTGGCCCTGGAGCGCCTGTTCGATCTCGCCGCCGCGGAGCGAACCCCTGAGCGGCTCTTCGACCTGTTCCGCCAGGAATGGACCGCGCTGCGGGCCACTCCCGAGTATTCGTGTCTGTTCGACGATCTGGACGCTGAACGGCAGTGGGGAATCGACAGCCTGCGCGTGGTGGCCAACTACACCCGGATGGAGGACCCGACCTCGATCGCGCCGATGGAGCGGGAACTGATGCTCGCCGAAGACCTCGGCGAGATCGTGGTGCGCGGCATCCTCGACCGCATGGATGAACGACCCGACGGGGAGCTGGTCATCATCGACTACAAGACCGGGGCTGCGCCACCCGAGCGTTACGCCCTCTCGGCCTTCTTTGCCCTCAAGATCTATGCCTTGCTGGTCCAGCGACAGAGGGGCCGTACCCCGGCCGAACTCCGGCTCATGTACCTGGGCAATTCCACCGTGTACTCGATCGAGATCGACCGCAACACGCTGGAGGGTATCGAGCGCCAACTCCTGGCCCTGACGACCACCATGCGGGCAGCCGTCGCGGGGGACAACTTCCCGCCCAAACCGTCAGCCTTATGCCGGTGGTGCGCCTTTCAGGACCTCTGCCCGGAAGGCCAGGCCTATGCCAAGCCGGAGCCCGCCCTGCCTCTGGGTTAGGCATCAGTTGTCAGCGACATCCAACATAAACTACCAACTACCAACTACCAACTACCAACTACCTAGGGGTACACGCCTCGGACCAGCTTGGCGCCGGCCACCTTGTCGATCCCTCTCATCAGGGCGGCGGTTCGCATGTCGACGTTTTCCCGGATGCTCACGTCCAGCACGGACTCGAACGCCCGGATCATGATCTCCCGGAGCCGGCTCACGATCTCGTTCTCCGACCAGAAGTAGTTCTGCAGGTCTTGCACCCACTCGAAGTAGGAGACCGTCACCCCGCCTGCGTTGCAAATGATGTCGGGCACGATCATCACTCCCCTATCCAGCAGGATACGGTCGGCCTCGAGAGTGGTCGGGTTGTTCGCGCCCTCCAGGATCAGCCTGGCTTGGACGTCGCCTGCGTTACCGGCGTGGAGCACTCCGCCCACCGCCGCCGGGATCAACACGTCGCATTCGATCGCCATCAGCTCATCCGGAGCGATCTCATCGCCCCCCGAAAAGCCCTTCACCCCCCCTACCTCGTCAACGTGGCGCGCGAGGCGACCGACCTCCAGGCCGTTCCCGTTGTAGATCGCGCCGGTCAGATCACCCACGCCAACGACCCGGCACCCGATTTCGGCGGCGGCGATAGCGGCATAGCGACCCACATTGCCGAAGCCCTGGATCACCACCCGGGCTCCGTCGACCGCCACCCCGCACCGCACGGCCGCTGACGGCAGCAAGCTGATGATCCCCCGGCCGGTCGCCTCACGGCGGGCCACCGACCCACCCAGTTCCGGCGGCTTGCCGGTCACCACGGCCGGCACCGCATACCCTTGATGCTGGCTGTAGGTGTCCATTATCCAGGCCATGACACGCTCGTCGGTGCCCAGGTCCGGCGCCGGGATGTCCTTCTGCGGACCGATCATTTCGATGACCTCGGCTGTGTAGCGCCGGGTGACACGCTGGAGCTCCCGCCGGGAAAGTGCGTGAGGATCGATCCGGACGCCTCCTTTGGCGCCTCCGAACGGCAAGCCCACCAGAGCGCACTTCCAGGTCATGAGCATGGCCAGCGCCGCCACCTCGCCCAGATTGACGTCCGCGGCATAGCGGATACCACCCTTGGTGGGGCCCATGGTGAGCAGGTGCTGAACCCGGTAGCCGTAGGCGGTGCGTACCTTGGAGTACTCGTCCGTCCGGTACGGGAAGGTCACGACCAGGGATCTCTGCGGCATGGCCAGGCGTTCACGTATGTTGTCGTCGAGGCCCATCTTCTCGGCCACGTTCTGGAACTGGGTGACCGCCTCCCTGTACATGGGGGAATCCCACTCCATCTCATGGGCAACGGCGGGTGCTCGGTTGCGGTCGGCCATGGTCACCGTTCCTTAATTCCCCTCCGGGGCGCTGCCCGGTGCTCTCCGACCGCCCCGGCCGGTTGGTTCTCCCAGCGGACCACCAGCAGGCCCGAGCGAGGTTTGGGGGTGAACCAGGTCGACTTGGGCGGCATCAGGCTTCTGGCATCGGCGACAGCGGTCATCTCGTCTATCTGAGCCGGGTGCATCGCAAAACCCACGGCGCCAGGATAGGCCGCAACCTGGCCTTCGAGCGGTGCGGTCGAGCTCTCCCCTACCACGTACGAGAGGCGCGGATCATCGCTGGACGAGATCCCGAACACCGGCGCGAGGATGCGGTCGTGGAGCAGGCTCACGTCAAGGCGTCCGACCGGATCATCCGGACGCCGCCCGCGGAACACCAGCCGGTACCACATGCCACCTAGCACCATGGCCACCTCGCCGCTGCCCTGCGGTTGGGCTTCCACCGAGCCGACCGGCCCCACTTCCTCCATCCCCCAACCATCGCCCAGCGACCGGCGTACCTTCTGGGGCGACGGGAGGAGATCGGGCACGATCACGCGGTTGTAGGCCACGGCCCGGAGGTGGTCGTTGGGAAACATGATGGCCAGGAACCATCCGGGTCCACCCCTCCGCCGTCGCGCCGCCGCCACACGGTGGTGGCCGTCGGTGATGTACGCGGTCTTCACCCGGGAGGTCGCCGCCCGGATCGCGGCCTGGTCGGAGGGATCCGGGATAGCCCACAGGCGCTGGCGGACACCGTCTCCACTCGTGAAGTCCCGCAGGGGTTCGCCGGATGCGAGGTGTCGCATGAGGGCATGGTGGTCCTCGTCCGCTTCGAATCCCAGGGCCACCGGGCCGGACGAGAGCCGGGCCAGCTGGAAGAAGTCGGCGGACAGATCATCGATCTGTTCCTTGAGCGTCCCTTCGTGGCCGAGTATCCGCCCCTCTTGGATCTCCCTCACCGAGACCCCTCCCACGATTCCCGCCTGCCTATGCCTACCTGTGTCCAGCTCGTAGAGGAAGAGTGCCGGCGGGAGCGGATCGAAGAGTTCTCGCTCCACCATTCCCTGGAAGTGACCGAGCGCCTGTCTTGCCACGCTATCCCGGGTGGGGAACGGCTCGGGAAAGTCTTCCACCGACAACGTGACGTTCATGAACGAGTCGGGATGGTCGATCGCATAGCGATAGCTGTCCCCGCCCGGAACGGCGTCGGCCTGGGGGGCGACAACTTCGACAACCCGATCGGCGCGGGCTACCAGGGCTTCAACAGGTATTACGGAGACCACGGGTTATCGGCTACTCCGGGAGTGGGCTTGGGCGAGTGTGGAGGACGATGATACGACACCGATCCGAGACGGACGCCACCGGGGGCGACCGCAGGACCCAAGGATACCGTAGGATCCCGCGAACGTGTCACACCCTCGTCGTAAGTTACGGACCATGGCAGAAAGCAAGAGAAACCAATCCAGCCGGGACCAGGAAGCCATACTGGCTGCCGAACTGGCGATCATCGAGGCCGGCTTCGGCTTCACCGTGGTGCTCGAGGAGACCGGGCGGACAGAGGCTGAGGCGGCGCTCGCCGCCCGGCCACCCCTGGCCGCTTGACGGCCCATCCTTATGGGGTGACTCCGGGCCCTGGCACGGCCCGGTTCACCGAGCGGCGCCTCCGTCCCGAGGACTGGGACGGAGCGGTGACAACGACTGACGGTCCCCAGCTGCTGGTGGCGGGTCCGGGCGCCGGTAAGACGGAGTTCCTCGTGCGGCGGATCGCCCATCTGATCGACCGCCGCGGTGTCCCGAGCTCGAGCATCCTCGCCGTTACCTTCTCCCGCCGTGCAGCGGCCGATTTCGGGAACAGGCTCCACCGCGCCGTTGCAGGTCCCGCCGGAGGCGTGGGCGCGTCCACCTTCCACTCCCTCGCCTACCGGCTGCTGGAGCGGCACGCCCATGATGTGCTCGGATGGGCCGCCCTTCCGTCCATCCTGACCGGTCCCGAGCAGGTGGACCTGGTCTCGGAATTGCTGGCCGGCGACCCGCCCGGCAATTGGCCGGTTCCCCTCCGCCGGCTCCTTGAGAGCAGAACCCTCGCCCACGAGGTGACCGACTTCATCCTGCGGGCCCGGGAACAGATGCTCGACCACACCGACCTGGGCCGGATCGCTCGGGAACGCCGCGACTGGCGGGCCCTGCCCGACTTCATCGCCCGCTATGACGCCGAACTGGATCGCCGGGGCCGGATCGACTACGGAACGCTGATGACCAGAGCGATCCAGGTGCTGGCCGACCGGTCGCAGGAGGCGCCGGAGGTCCAGCCCTACGGGTACGTGCTGGTGGACGAGTACCAGGACACCACCAGGGCTCAGGCTGTGCTGCTCAGGTGGCTTCTGGACCCGAACCGCAACCTCACCGTAGCGGCCGACCCCTACCAGTCCATATACGGGTTTCGCGGGGCCGACCTGGGCAATGTCCAGCGCTTCGCCGACGACTTCCCGGCTGGGGACGAACATCCGGTGCGGCGCTGGGTGCTGGCTACATCCTTCCGCACCCCGGCCGAGATCCTCCGGGCTGCTGAACGGCTCACGGTGGGGGTGGACCTTCCCGGTGCGGCAGGTCCGGTGGAAGCCGCCGCCGGACCAGGTCGGGTCGAGATCCGGGTGTTCGACCAGGAGTCCGCCGAAGCGGAATGGATCGCCGCCCAAGCCACCCGCCTCCGAGTCGAGCAGGAAATCCCCTTCCACCGCATGGCGGTGCTGGTCCGGACCAAGCGGCGCTTCCTCCGGGAGCTATCGCGAGCCCTGGAGCAGAGGTCGATCCCCCACGAGCGTCCCGACAGACGCCTCGCCGACCACCCGGCCACCCGTGTCTTTCTTGATCTGGCCCGGGCCGCCCTCGGCTCGCACTCCGGCCCGTCCGCCGGCAGCGGACCGATCAGGAGGCTGCTGCTGGGGCCCCTGTTCAACTTCGGCGTCGGCCGGCTCCGGGCGGTCGAGCGGAACCGGAGGCTGTTCGACATGGAATGGCCGGAGGCCATCCTTGCCCATGTGGAGGGAGGGGAGGAACTCGCCGGCCTGCTGAGCGATCCTTCCTGGATCCACCGGACCGCTATCGACGGATTCTGGCATGCGTGGACCCGACTCCCGCAGCTGAAGCCCTTCGTGGATGACCCGGAGCGCGGCGAGTTCCGGGCGGCCTGGGCGAGCCTTGCCCAAGCACTTGCCAGGGTGGCCGACCGCGATCCGAGCATCACCCTGATGGATTACATCCGCCTGGTGGAGTCCGACGACTTCGAGGCCAGCCCGTTGCTCAGCTATCGCGATCCCACCGAGGATCGGATGGTCCTGACCACTATCCACCAGACGAAGGGCCTCGAGTTCGACGTAGTGTTCATCGCCGATGCGGTCGAGGGAGTGCTGCCCGACCTGAGCCGCCACCGATCGCTGATCCAGGTCGAGCATCTCGATCCCCTACGCCCCTCCGGCCCCGCCCGGTCTAGCACGCGACGCCTGCAGGAGGAGACCCGTCTTCTCTACACCGGAATGACCCGAGCGTGCCGGAGCGTGGTGCTGACCGCCACCAACGCCGGCTCCGGCGAGGCTCACCACCGTCCCAGCCGGTTCCTGGACATGATCGAGGGACCGGGAGTGCACGTCGCGGGCGCCGGCGCCGCCCCTGCCAGGCCCGTCACACCGCGGGAGGCAGAGACCTGGTTGAGGCGCGTCTTGGTCGATCCTGCCGAGTACGGACATCGGCGCCTTGCGGCCGCAACGGTGCTGGCCACCGCATCCCGCCCCGGCATCCGCACGCCGCAGAGCTATGCGGCCGTACGCCGGGAGGACGCCGACCACGGCCTCGTCCGGGGTCGTAGACGGCTGTCTCCGAGCGACGCTCTGGGTTACGACAGATGCCCCCGGCAGTTCGCTCTCGGACGGCTGCTCGACGTGAGCGCAGGCGGTAGCCCCTACCTCGCATTCGGCGCCCTCATCCACGCCGTGCTCGAGAACGCCGAGCGGCAGGCGGCAAGGGAGAACCGACCGTCCACCCTCGATGAGGCGCTCACCATCCTCGGCTCGCAGATCAGCCGCCACGACTTCGGCACCGACTCCTTGCGATACGCATGGTTGCGCCGTGGGCAGGAGTTGTTGGAGAAGCTCTACACCGGGTGGCCACAACCCGCCGGTAGCCCCGTATTGCTGGAACACCCGGTGAGGCTGGAGCTAGGAGGGACCACCTGGCGGGGGCGGATAGATCGGATCGAGCGGAATCCCGATACCACCCTGCGGATAGTCGACTACAAGACCGGAAAAACGGCGCCCACCAAGGAGGAGGCCCGCAACTCCCTCCAACTGGGCTTCTACTACCTGGCCTCCAACGCCGACCCGGCGATCACCGAGCACGGGCCGGTAACCGGCACCGAGTTCTGGTTTCCGCACGCACCTACCAAGAAGGTCACCGTGCGCAGCTTCGGCCCGGACCGGGAGGCGGAGACCAGGCGCCGCCTGGAGGAAATCGCCCGCCTGATCCACGAGGAGGACTGGGAACCCCGGCCCGGCCGGGCCTGCGACCGCTGCGACGTGCGGCTGGTCTGTCCGGCGTGGGCCGAAGGCCAGGAAGCCTACCGCCGATGATGCCCCGCCCTTCGGCCCAGCAACAGGCGGTCATCGACTACGGACTGCGGCCGCTGCGCGTCACCGCCGGGGCAGGCACCGGCAAGACCTTCACCCTGGTCCGCCGCATGGCCGCCCTCATGGAGCGCCACGGCGTCCTGCCGGAACAGATTCTCGGGGTGACCTTCACCAACAAGGCCACCGCCGAGCTGGCCGGACGGATCCGGTCAGCGCCCGATCTCTCATCGATACCCGGCATGCGGCCCGAGCAGGCAATCGATGTCTTCACCTACCACGGGTTCGCCGCCCACCTACTTGGTACCTACGGAGCGCTGGTGGGAATGGATCGTGGTACCCGCATCATCACCCCGGCGGCCAGCCGCCAGATCCTTCACCGGTGCGTCCTCTCCACCCCCTTCCGGCTCGTGGACGCCACCCACGTGCCGACCGTGGTTCGCAAGCTGGCCGACCTGGCCGGCGAGCTGTCGGACAACCTGCTCCGTCCCGAAGACATACTCGCTACCGATCCTGCGGACGAGGTCGATGCCCGCCGGGCCGAACTGGCCACAGCACTCGTGATGTTCGAGCAGGACAAGAGGCACCTGGGTGTGCGGGACTTCGGTGACCTCACCCGGCTGGCGGTGGAGCTGGTTCGCGACCCCGACCACCGAGGCATAGTGGATCGGGTCCGGTCACGGTACCGGTGCATCCTGCTGGATGAGTACCAGGACACCAACCCGGCCCAGCGGGAACTCTTCTCGACCCTCTTCGGTAACGGCCGGGCCGTGACCGCGGTAGGCGATCTCGACCAGACCATCTACGAGTGGCGGGGGGCCAGCCCGTCCAACTTCGGGTACTTCCCCACCAGTTTCCGGGAAGCTGACGGGTCGGAGTCGCGCACCCTCCGGTTGTCCGTGAACCGCCGGTCGGGCCGGCGCATCCTTGATCTGGCCAACCGAGTCAGGGCCCGGATCACCGGTTCCGAACCGGCCGATGACCTCGTGGCCCTGGAGGGAAAGCCCCCGGGCTCGGTACAGGTCTCCTGGTTCGGCAACGCCCGGGACGAGGCCGAGGAGATCGCCCGGGAGCTCCGGCGGCTCCACGACTCCGGGATCGAATGGTCGGAGATGGCGGTCCTGTTCCGCCGCAACGCCAACATCGATCTCGTGCGCCAAGCGCTGGAGGAGCACGACGTTCCCCTTCAGGTCACCGACCTGGGTGGCTTGCTCAAGGTCCCGGAGGTGGTCGAGCTGGCGGCCTGGCTCCGCCTGCTGGACGACCCGGCCGACAGCCCGGCCCTGGTGAGGATCCTGATGGGCGCCGGTTATCGCCTGGGCCTGGGCGACCTGGCGCCCCTCTCCCGCTGGGTGGCCGCCGGGAACCGCCAGGCCGACGGCATGGGGTTCATCCTCGTCGAAGCGCTGGAGCAACTCGATTCCCTGGACCTGCTCCCGGACATCAGAGACCGCCTGGAGCGCTTCCGGGACATGTACCGATCACTCCTTGTCGAGGCCCAGGGCGCCGGGCCGTCCGAGCTGGCTCGATCGGTCCTGGCCAGGACCGGCGCATGGCAAGAGATCGATGCCATGCCCACCCCTTCCAACATCTCAGCCCGCCTCAACGTGCACCGCTTCCTCGATTTCACCGAGCACTGGCAGCCCCTCGAAGGATCCTTCTCCTTGAGGGCGTTTCTCGATCATCTGGAGATGATCGCTAACGATCCGGACGACCGGCTGGAAACCGCCCGGCTCGCCGGTGAGGACGCGGTCACCCTCGCCACGGTTCACCGGGCGAAGGGGCTGGAGTGGAACGCCGTGTTCCTTCCGGCCCTGTACGAGTCCAACTTCCCGTCCCGGCCCCGGGCGTATGCCGACCCGTCCACGATCGACGCGTCGGTCCCTGCTCACCTTCGTATCGACCCCGAGTTCCGCGCCAATCTCGATCCGGCGCTTGACGATGGGGCTCGCCGGGATTGGCTCAGGAGGCGCCACTACGACCAGGAATGGCGCCTGGCCTATGTGGCGGTCACCCGTGCCAAGCAGCACCTCTACCTGAGCGGCGCCCATTGGTACGGCTCGCCCGAGCCGCTCAAGCGGCCCTCCCGGCCGGGCAAGCTCATCGAGATCGCCCGCCGCCGCAAGGATGTGACGATCGGTCAGTGGATACCCGAGCCACCGCCCCGACCCGACAGCCTGCGGTTCCCGGTCCCGGAGTCAGGGCCGGACCCGGTGCTCGGGACCACCTGGGAAAAGTCGCTCCACGAGATCGTAGCCGATCCGGATTGGGCGGCCCGGAGGGCCCGCCGGCTCGGGGTGGAGAGCCTCTACGATCAGGCTGTGGAGGATTTCCAACAGGTGCTGCTGTCCCTGACCGATCCCGCCGGATTCGATCCCGAGCCGGAGCCGACCGTCATCAGCGTGACCGGCCTGGTCACCTACGCCGACTGCCCGAAAAGGTACTACTGGTCCGAGGTGGACCGCCTCCCCCGACGGCCAGGGCCCGCCGCCCGCCGCGGCACCGAGCTGCATCGCCGCATCGAGCTGCATAACCGGGGCATGGTTCCCTTCGACGACCTCGAACCTGACCTCTACGACCGCACCCCCGATGAGAGCACCACGTCCCCCGACGGCACGCGCCGAGGCTGGCGCGCTTTCCTGGAGTCGTCCTACGCGGACCGCATCCCCGTCCATGTCGAGGCGCCGTTCGAGCTCCGGATATCCGAGTCGGTTCGGATCAGGGGGCGGATCGACGCCGTCTACGGGGACGGAGAGGACGGCTGGGAGATAGTCGACTTCAAGTCCGGCCGGCGTTCCCACCGGCCCTCGAGCCAGGTCCAGCTACAGGCCTACGCTCTGGCGGCACGCCGGTCCGGGCTGGGCGCCACCCCACCGGAGTCCCTGAAGGTCTCGTTCGTCTACCTCGGCGACGGACTCGATGTGGTGAGCCAGGAGGCGGATGACGCATGGATGGAACTAGCAGAGCAGCGGGTAATGGCGCTGGTCGACAGGATCCGGTCCGAACAGTTCCGGGCCGCCCCGTCCGGCGCCTGCCGCTCCTGCGACTTCCTGTCCTTCTGCGACTCCGGCCAAACCCACCTCGCCTCTGAGCAATAGGCACAGCAGCCCCCCATTCACATCCTTCTTCGACGACGGTTATGGACCAGGGGCATCACGCGTCCCTCAACCAGGTCCCGGGCACGACCGGAAGTTCTCGCGTTCTGGCGAAAGGGGGTTGTATCCGTCACACCCCCGCTATACGTTGCCTATTGCCAAGCACCAACGCTGTCCGGAAACGTCTCACCGATCGGTCCGGTCAAGCCCGAGGGAACATGACGACAGAGGAGCGAGGCCTCATTCCGGCATCCGGCCCGGGCATGGCCGGCCACGCTCCAACCAAGGTGGTGGAGGCGGGGTGGGCCCGGTGCGGAGCACCGGTTTTTCGCGGTTTCGGTTTCTGGGTCAGCGGGGCACAGACCGCCGCATTCGACACCCTCAACCTGAGTTTCGTTAGACGCCCGCGAACGCGAGTCCGAGCCGTTCCTAGCAACCCCGTCCGGCGTCTGCCGCTCCTGCGGCTTCCTGTCCTTGTGTGACCCCGGCTAGGCCCAGCTCGCCTCGGCACCGTTGATGCTGGCAGGCAGCCTCAACCTGCCCATCTTCGCCCGACTGTTTGGCCTGGATCGATATCCGAGCATTCCCGACTTGGCAAGAGAGGCGACCGGTCACCCTCACCCACCGGGGCGGTGTGAATCCACCGTGTCATGCTCCCAGGCTGTTCAGGAACACGGGAGCGTTGACGATCCGCACTCCCATGATCCTCTCCAAGGGCAGAAGATGGCGTCGATCTCCGGTGACCAGGTAGTCGGCAGAGGCTTCGACCGCGCACTCCAAGATGCGGTTGTCGGCCTCATTGCCCTCGATAACCGGAGGAAGCCGGTCCGGGTCCAGGAGAATCGCCCCGTTCCTGAGCGTTGCCAGAACCCGGTCCAGCGACTCACCGTCCCATCCGAACTTTCTCTCCAACACCCCGGCGGTCTCTTGGAGGATGAAATGCGATAGATACCACTCGAACCGGCCACGGCGAGCGAGGTCGAGGACGATCCGTTCGTTCCCCGGGAAGTTAAGGCCGGAGACGATGACATTGGTGTCGAGAACTACCCTCACGCCCGCTTAACTCCGATCATTCACGGGTGGAGTCTGAAGCGGAAAAAGGAGCGGGGCCTCCAGTGGCCTGATGTGCATCTGTGTGTTAGGAACGTGAATAATCAGGGTTAGATGGCTCCTCAGCCCGATACTCCTCCACCAGCCGGCTTACGTCGGCCGGACCGATGCCCCGCTCCCTCGCCAGGCCCTCTCCATAACGGAGCAGTTGACGCCAAGCCGACTCTTCCACATAGCGAAGCAACGCCTCCCGGATCAGCTCGCTCCGGCTCCGTCCTTCCTCCTCTGCCACGTCGCGGACCTGCTTCGCAAGGTCGGGCGGCAAGGAGAAGGTCATCGTGGCGGTCGTCCTCATGGTATCGAGACGCCTCCTGCGTGGGTCTTACCGAGTCATACCAGGTTACTACATTCCGCCTGACCTTGGCAGGCGCCACTCGGGAACGACGCGTGTGCCAGCCGGGTGGTTCACCGCCACTACAGCTTTCGAACGATCGGGTTTCCGGCCCCGTCAAGTTGGTCGCTCAAGTAGTTTGGATCTCGCCGGCGTTGCCGGACAGCTCCGCAAACCGATCGCTGCTACCCGACCCGGCCGGCGGCGGTTTCGACCATCAGGGTGAACGGTCCGTTGTTGCGGAGGTCCACCTCCATCATCGCTCCGAAGCGTCCTGTCGCTACCTCTACTCCTTGGGCTCTTACCGCCTCCACGAACTCGTCGACCAGCCGTTCGGCCTGCTCGGGCCGGGCCGCCTCGGTGAAGCTGGGACGGCGGCCCCGGCGGACATCGGCATACAAGGTGAACTGGCTGACCGCCAGCATGGCGCCTTCCACGTCGATCAGAGACAGGTTGAACCGGCCATCCTCGTCGGGAAAGATGCGGAGCCCCACGACCTTGCGGGCCAGCGCCTCCGCGTCGGCGCTGGTGTCGGCCCGACCGGCGCCCACCAGGGCCAGGAGCCCCTCCCCGATCCGCCCGATCAATTCGCCGTCAACCGACACGGACGCATGATCCACCCGCTGGATAAGCGCCTTCACCGGACCCCCTCCCCCGGGTCGGCGTCCAGCGTGATCGACAGGGCCACGTCGAAAACAGCCTCGTTCGCGGCGTCCAAACGGGCCTGCTGCGCCTCAGTGAGCGGATCCAGGAAGCTCCGGTCCTGGTCGAGCTGATCCCATACGACCAGCAGCGCGGTGGCGGCGAAACCCGAAGACCGCGCCACCGCGTATAGGGTTGCCGCCTCCATATCCACCGATCCGTAGCCGTGGTCCCGCCACTCGGACACCATCGCTCCGCTCTGGGCGAAGATCGATACCCAGGACAGGTGTAACGAGTCGGCCGCCCGAATGTTCCGTTCCATGAGCCGGCGGCGCGCCAACCCGGAGAGGGTTGGATCGGCCTCGACAGTGTCGGAGGCCCCGTACAGATGGGCCACCCCCTCCCGGGCCACCGCCACCGACGGGACAACCACGTCGCCGGTGGACAGCCCGGCGTGAAGGGCGCCGCAGGTTCCGATCATCACCATGCGCGGCGTCCCCAACACGCCGAACAGATGGGCCGGCTCCACAGCTCGGGGCGCCCCGTACACGCAGGAATAGACCACTGGTCTCCCTTGCCGGTATCCGAGGAACATGTCGGGGAAGGCCAACTCCCGCACGTCCTCCAGCCGGCTGAGCCGCCAGGCCGTGCGTTGCTCTCTCCACCAGGAGCCCTCCAGGATCACAGCATGGGGAACATCGGCCTCCGGGATACCGAGCGCGCCCATCCACTCGTCGCGACCGAGGTCCATGACCGCTTTATGCCGGGCCATCGGATGCTCCTTCCCGCACCTGCCGGGGTCGTGCCCTCGCATACCAGCCGTAGGACCACATGGCGCCCACCAGCACCGATCCGGCCAGGAACAGGAAGGCGGCGTCCCAATCGTCCTGGCCGACCAGCCTGCCCATCAACGGCGATCCCGCTCCTCCCCCGAGGTTAAATGCCAGGGCGAACACCCCGGAAGTCAGGCTCACTCCGCCCGGGGAGCCGACCCGGGGATACAGCCCCATCACCACGGACGACGAGGCCCCCACCAGGGCGGTGGCGGTGGCCACCGCCGCCACGCCGCTCCCGAGACCGGCAGCCCTGGAGACCGCGGCCAGCGCCACGGCGGTCAGCAGGAGGACGGCCCCGCCCCTCAGGACCACCCCGGGAGCGTGCGGAATCCGGAGGAACCAGCGGCCCAGAGCGATGGTCACGATGATGGAAACGGCGGGCATCATCGACGACAGGAGCCCGGCGCTGCCCACCGACACGCCGTGGACTTCCACGAAATAGGCCGGGGTCCACACGATGAGGGCCACATAAGCCACCCCGAGGGCCGCTGCCGGCGGTAGTAGCCAGATCGCCGCTGAGATAGACCCTGAGGCCTGATCGGCCGGTGAAGCCTCGGGGACCTGATCCCGCACCCCGATCCACCAGACGACCCCGACCGGTACGAGCACCAGGAAGGCGGTCACGAACACCGCATCCACCCCGCCCCGCTCGATGATGAAACCGCCTGCAGCGAACGTAAGAGCCGTGCCCGCCACGAAGCATGAACCGAACGAGGCGATCACCCGAGCCGACCGGTCCGCTTCTACCCACCGACCCAGCGCGCCCACCAGCGGGGTCCAACCCATGGCCTGGAATATCCCGTTGGCCGACCAGATCACCACCAACAACCGGAAGTCCCCGGATGCGAACACGAACGCCGCGTTGAGGAGCCCGCTGCCGACCAGCCCGAGACCGACCAGCGTCCGGGCCCCGTACCGATCCGCCAGACGGCCGACCGGGACCGCCGATAAGGAATAGACCCAGAAGAAACCGGCAGCCAGGGCCCCGATCTCGGTGGCGGACAGGCCTGCCTCGTCCTCGAGCCGTGGTACGGCCACCGAGAAGTTGACCCTCCCCAGGTAGTACAGGGCGTAGACCGACCATCCCGATGCGACCAGCCCCCAACGGGTCACCACCGGGGTGGGGAGCAACCGACCGCCTACTGCTGGGAGGAGGCCGGCCCGATCACCCAGATCTTGCTGGAATCGAACCTGACCGGCACCTCGTCCCCGTCATTGAACTGCTTCACCTGTCCCGGATCCGTGATCGCCTCGACCTCGACGTCGCCCAGCGCGACCCGGAACCGCGCATACCGCCCGACGTACACGTGCGATCTGATCCGTCCCATCACCGAGTTGCCTCCGTCGGCGCCAAGCGTCACCGCCTCGGGGCGGATGCTGAGCACGGCGTCACCGCCGGCCACCGCCGACCGCGGCGCCCGGAACCGGCCGATGGAGGTGGTTATCTCACCCCCCTCGAAATGTCCCGGAATGAAGTTGGTGCCACCGAAGAACTTGGCGATCTCGACGCTCTGCGGCGATTCGAAGAAAGCATCCGGAACGTCGAACTGCTGGAGCCGCCCGTCGAACAGCAGGGCGATCCGATCCGCCAGCACCACGGCTTCCTCCTGGTCGTGGGTGACGAAGACGGTGGTGATCTCCATCTCGGTCTGGATGCGCCGGATCAACTCGCGCATCTCATCCCGGAGATGGGCATCGAGGTTGCTGAGTGGCTCGTCCAGCAACAGGACGTTCGGTTCTACGATCAGCGCCCTGGCCAGTGCGATCCGCTGCTGCTGTCCACCGGAGAGTTGCCGGGGCTTGCGGTCCTCGAAACCCGGCAGCTGCACCAGATCCAGCATGTCGGTCACCCGCGTGCGTATCTCCTTGCGGTCCACCTTTCGCATCTTGAGACCGAAGCCGATGTTCTCCGCAATGGTCATGTAGGGGAACAGCAGGTAGTTCTGGAACACCATCACCGCTCCACGGTCCTCGGGCGGGATGCTCAGGATCGACTCGCCGTTGAAGCTGATATCGCCCATGGTGGGCCGGAGCAGGCCGGCGATCATCTTCATGGTGGTGGTCTTGCCGCACCCGGACGGCCCGAGAAGAGCGGTGAGCTTCCCGGATTCGATCTCCAGATCGAGATGGTCGACCGCCGGTGGCGACTTCTCGTCGAAGATCTTGGTCAGCGCGCTGAGGGTTACCTGGGTCATATGTTTCCGATACCTCCTACGGCGGCGTTGTCTCCGGACAGGTAGCGGGAGCTCAACAAGAGGACCAGCACCGCCGGCAGGATGAAGACCACGCTCAGGGCGCCGGCGATGGCCGGGTCCGAGCGGACGAATCCGAACAGCAGCAGCGGCAGGGTCTGGACCTGCCCGCCCCCGATCAGCAACGTCAGCACGTACTGGCTCCACGAGATTATGAACGCGAACAGGGCTCCCACCACCACGCCCGGGAAGATGGCCGGCAAGGTGATAAGCCGCTGGGTGGCCCACCGGCTCGCCCCCAGGGAGCGCGCCTGCAGTTCGAAATCGGTGTCGTAGTTGGCGAACACCCCCGACATGACCAGCGTCATGTACGGGAGGGTGGGCACCAGGTGGACGAGGATGACACCCGGGATGGTGTTGGACACGCCGGCGCGGATGAACAGCACGTGGATACCGAGCACTACGGCCAGTCCCGGGACGATGATCGGGGCGAGGATCATCCACTCCACCAGCCGCTTGCCCCGGAACTCGTACAGGCCCAGCGCCCTGCCGGCCGGGACCCCGAGCAGGACGGACAGGGCCGTCACCACCAAGGCGATGAGGGCAGTGTTCCACGCCACGCCCAACACATCGTTGTGAGGCGTGATCACCTCCGTCCAGGCGCGGGCGCTGTACTCGGTGGGAAGGATGGCCGGGTAGAACCACCGGAAACTGATCGACCAGATGAACAGTGGCACTATTGGCGCCACGAGGAAGGCCAGCAGGGCGCTGATCCCTACCCATCGACCGGTCATCCGCCAACTGAAGCGGCGCTCCGAGGCTTCCGGTGCGACAGCACCTGCCCCTGCGCCGGTCGGTTCGATCCGGGTGTCCGCCATCGCCCTAGGAGCGTGCTGAAAAAGACCCGGGCTGGTTGGCCCGCGAAGTCTTGACCTGGGGTTTCATCGTAGACCTTTCGGGCCAACTGGACATTTTTCAGTACCCTCCTAACTCCGCACGTACCGGCGAGATACCTTCATGTACGCCAGGATCATGAGGCTGCTCATAACCGCGATGACCATCGCCATCGCCATCGCTTGCGGTCGGGCCGCCAGATCGACGTCGGTGTAACTCTCGAAGGCCAGCACCGGAAGGGCCTTGGGGAAGGTGGAACCGAGCAACCACGGGATCTCGAAGGCGCCGAACGTAAAGGCGAAGACGATCACCGAGGCGGACACCACTCCGGGCATGATCAACGGCAGGGTCACGTTGCGGAAGGCCTGCCATCGGTTGGCGCCCAGCGAACGGGCCACCGACTCGTAGTCCTCTCCCACCGATAGCAGGATCGCCAGGACTATCACCCCGATGAACGGGATCTCCTTCCACACGTACTGGATGATGATGCCGAGAGCCCAGGGATCGTTGACCATGGCCGGGAACCCCGCCGGGCTGTCGATCAGGCCGGCACCGGTGGCCAGGCGGGACACGAGGCCGCTACCCGAGAACAGGTAGAGGACGCCCACCGCCCCCACCAGATGCGGGATGGTGAGGTTGAGGGAGAAGATGAACTGGACGAAGCGCTTTCCCCGGAAGGCAGGGCGGAGGAGCATCGCGGAGGCCACCGCCAGGATGCTGGCGATGAGGGTGGAGGTGAAGGCGATGTGGAAGGTGAGGATGAAGCTCCGGATGAACCCGTTGTCGGTGAATATGGAGGTGTAGGCGTCGAAGTTGAAGTCGTTGAGTCCGATCAGAGGGAAATAACCCAGACTTCGCAGGAAGCCTGTGATCAGGCCCCCCATGAACAGGAGCAGGATCACCACGATGGCGGGCATCAGGAGCAGCGTGATGGTAAGGCGCTGCGCGGCCTTCTCCGACAGGCTCGCATGCCTCAGCCGCGGTGTCCTAGCCACCGGCTTGTGCCATTTCATGCTCCATGATGCACGGCGCGCTTCCTCGCTCCACGTCAGCTGACAGGTGGTACCAGGGTCCGGGCTGGACGGGGGGCCGGCGAGGCGCTAGCACCGCCGGCCCCCCGTCTCCAAACCGCTGAACCGCTGGTCTATTGCTCGGCTACGTTGGTATTCCAACCTTCCTCGATAGCCGGAACCCAGTCACCGAGGAGTTCACCCAACGAGATGATTTCCCCCGGATCGACCACCGACGCGTGGCGGGGCACATCCGCGAAGTGCGACTGCGACGCCGCGTTGAGCACGTTGATCTGGCCCCAGACGTCGGGATAGGCCTTCTCCAACTGACCGTCGATGCTCAGCAAGAGGTCGGCCACCACCAACGCCGCCGCCTTGTTGGGCGAGTTGTAGGGGATGGTCACGAAGTTGGTGTTACCGATCTGGCCGCTGGTCAAACCGTAGGTACGGGTTGACTCGGGGAACAACCCGCTGTCCACCTTGGAACCGGCCGATGCGGGGCCGTAGGCCAGGAAGTGGGACACCTCTTGGTTGGCGTACAGCTGCTCGAGGGCGGGCTGGTCGACCGGGTAGGTCTCCCCACCGCGCCACAGGCAAGGCTCGACCGCGTTCAGGGTCGCCCACGTGGCAGTGGCCACCTGGTCGTAGAGTTCCTGGTTGAACGGGATACCGACCAGGTCGGCGTGCCCGCCGGGCAGGATCTTGTCGGCCTCGTTGTAGAACACGTGGCGCACGAACACGCTGCCGGTGAAGTCCGGCGGGGCCGGGTACGTGAACGTTCCCGGGTTCGCGCAAGCGTGAGCCAGCAGGGCGTCCATGTCGGCCGGAGGCTCGGGCACGAGGGCGCTGTTGTAGAACACGGCCGACTGGGCCTGGTTCCACGGAACCTCGCACTGGTCCACCGGGGTGCCGAAGTCGAAGGCGATGGGTCCGGCTTGCTGGTCCACATTGGCCATGCTGGGCATGATGTCCCAGTAGCCGCAGAACAGCAGTCCGGCGTTCTTCATCGTCTTGAAGTTCTCGCCGTTGATCCAGATCATGTCCACCGAGCCGCTGGCGAACTCACCAGCCTCGGTCTCGCTGATCACCGTGTCCACCGCGTTGACGGTGTCGGTTATCCGTACCTGGTTGAGGTCGATCCCGTAGCGCTCCGCAGCCTGCTCCTTGACCCAGCCGTTGATGTAGGCGTTGATGACCGCGCTACCGCCCCACATGAACCAGTTGAGTCGGGTGCCGTCTGCCTCGGCCACGATCTCGTCCCACGACTTGCCGGCGAGTCCGGAGTTACTCAGGTCCAGTAGGCCCGGCCCGGAGGGTCCCATCGGCTCGGCCTCGACCGGAACCTGGACCTCGACCTCGACCGTCTCGGTGACGGTCTCTGTCACGATCGACGTGACCACCACTTCCTCGGTGACGACCACTTCCTCGGTCACCACGACTTCTTCAGTCACGACGACTTCCTCGGTCACGATCGATGTGACAACTATCGTCTCCGGGGTGGCGTCCTCGCTACCGCAGGCCGCGGCCACGAGGGCAATGACCGACAGCAACGCCCCGACACGTAGCAGTCCTTTGATGTTTCTAGTCGTGCGCATGGACCTGCGTCCTCCCTTGTTGCTTCGTTGTCTCGTTTGCTTCGTGTCCACCGGACCGTTTCCCCACCCGATCGTCGGACGTGGGAGCTACCGGTAGGACATCCGGATCCCCACTCTGCGGTTCTCGCCGCTACGTGGTCCCTGCATTGTTCATGAAGAGCCTCCACCGGGAACCCGCCCCAGCACCCCGTACAGCCTCCGTTCGGCCATCCTCATCTCATGGGCCATGTTCAACTCCCGGATACGGCCGAACTCGGGGAAGCCGGCCCCCTGCTCCGCCGCCCACTCCCGGGCGAAAGAACCATCCTGGATGTGGGAAATGATGGCTCTGAGCCTTTCCCTCTCGGCTTCCTCCTCCTCGGGGGACAGCCGAGCGGTCACCTCCTGCCCGTACTGGCTCGTGCGGGAATGTAGCGTGATTTGATCCCAGAGGCCAATGTCACGATAAGCCTTGGCGGTCTCGATTCCTTCTCCCGAGGCGTAGAACTCGAGAATCGCAACTTCGGGGCTGCAACCGGCCTCTACCAGCGCCTCGCAGTAACGACGAACCGCGTAGAGGTACCCGACCTGCTCGGCGAACAGGTCCACGGTCGCTTCCTCGAGGAAACTGGACTCGATCACCCCCATCCGTGTGGATCCGATCCCTTCGCACAGGGCCAGCATCCGCTCGAGGGCCGTGTCGGTGGCGGCCTGATGGACGGCGATGAGGCTCGGGAACCCCTCACCGCTCAGGTACGTGTCCCTGACGCCTGCTCCGATCATGCGGGGAGCGATCATCACCACATCCACATCGGCCGGAGGCTCGATCAGTTCGAAGGCGATGTTGTAGCCGCTGGCGAACACCACCATGTTGCCCGCTGCGAGATTCGGAGCGATGTCCCGCTCGAATACCTGGGGCATGACCTCATCAGGTACCAGCAGGAACACCACATCCGAACGCAATACCGCTTCGCCGACAGGAAGCGCCTCGAAGCCGTCCTGCAGGGCCGCCTCGTAGGACTCGTCCCGGCGGCTCCCCACGATGATGCTCAGCCCGCTGTCCCGCATGTTGAGAGCCTGGGAGCGGCCCTGGTTGCCATACCCCACTATGCACACGGTCTGGCCGGCCACATGGCTGAGGTCTGAGTCCTCCTCGAAGTACATCCGGGCCATCAGCCGCCCACTCCCCCGCCGTCGGCCACGTCGATCATGACCTTGACGGCGCCGGAGGCGCCATTGAGGGCGGTGTCCATCGCCTCAGAGGCCCGCTCGAGGGGAAAGCGATGGCTGATGAGCCTCGTTCCGTCGATCCGGCCCGATGCCAGGAGGGAGATGGCCTCCGGGAAGGCGTCCCGACCGAGGTAGACAGGGATGACGGTCGCCTCCATCGACTGGGCCAGCAACAGGTTGAACGGGATCCGCTCCTCCGTGTTCACCCCCACGGCCACCACCCGCCCGCCGGGCCGTACCAGGCGGAGGGCTGTCTCGAGTGTGCGCGGGCTTCCGACCGCCTCGAACACGACATCTGCCCCCAAGGGTTCGGTCCGGTCGAGGATCTCCCGTGGCTCAAGCCCCCCTACGTTGACCGTGCTGCTGGCGCCCATCTCCGCCGCCAGCGCCAGACGGCCCTCGTCCAGGTCCGTTGAGTGAACGGCGCCCGCTCCGTAGGCCAGGGCCACCGCCAGGATCAGCAGGCCGATCGGGCCGGCCCCGATCACCACCACTGTCTCACCGGGTTGTATCTGGCCGCGCCGCACCGAGTGGACCGCTATGGAGGTCGGTTCCACCAGGGCGCCGAGGGCAAAGTCCATCCCCTCCGGGAGCGAATGGGCGCCGCGGGCAGGCACCGCGACCAGGTCCTGCAGGGCGCCGTCGGTGTGGGGCGACCCGGTGAACCGCATGCGGGGACAGAGGTTGTAGACCCCTCGCCGGCACGGATCGCAGTCCTCGCAGGGCACGATGGGCTCCACCGCGATGTGATCGCCGACCCGTGTGCTCCCCACTCCCTCACCGAGTCCCGTCACTATGCCGGCGAACTCGTGACCCAACACATGCGGGCGCCGGACTCGCCAGGTGCCGATCCGCCCGTCCTTGTAGTAGTGAAGATCCGAGCCGCAGATTCCTACCAACCGGGGCGCCACCAGCACCTGTCCCGGACCGGGGGACGGCGCGGGGCCCTCCCGGATCTCGATACCACCTTCGGGAAGCAGGCAGGCGGCTCTCATGCGTCCTCGACTCCTCGCGACTCCGATTTCCGGGTCACCGCGAAGCCAGGATGCGGTCCTGATCGTCGAGCTTGACGATCAGATCGTGGAAGATGGCGTCCCGGTCGATGCCCACCGCCTCCAGCATGACCGGCCCGTCGGGTCGTGCCTGCCATACCAGGTCGTCGTCGAGATGGGGGGTCCTGGTGGTCCGGGTCGGTACCCAACTGCGGTCGATCAACCAGGCGATGTTGATCAGGTCCCAGACCACCCAGGACTGTCCTGGGAACTGCTCAACTCCACGCTGGATCCAGATGGGATTGTGCTTGTAGAGGTGGTAGAGGTAGTCGCCGATCGCTCCCTTGCCCTTGATCCAGGCCTCCGCCTCCGGATGCGAGAAGTTCAACTGGGCGCCGATGTGGTAGCCGGGGAGGTAGACCAGGGGCACACCCGAGGAGAAGAGGAGCCGGGAGCCATGCCGATCCTGCACCAGGTTCAGGGAGGGGGTGTTGTCGAGGTCGACCCAGGTGGGATATCCCGAGGTCCAGTTGACCACCATGCGGGAAGCAATCTCGGGCGCCATCAGCAGCGCCGAGGTGACGTTGGTGACGCATCCGATGGCCACGACATGCAGCACCCGCTCGTCATCGGCCAGCGCCGCCTCGATGATGCGGTGTGCGCCCTCGCTCTCGACCGGGACGTCCGGCGCCGGCATGTACCGGTCCGAGCCGCGGAATACCAGGCCGTCACCGGAGATGCCCAGCTTGCCGAGCACCCGGTGGATCTCCTCGTACGACTGCTCCATGCCCTCGGCCGGACCCACCAGTTGAAGGTCCTCGGGCTCGATACCTTGGGAGATCAGGTGGCGAACCCATCCCTCGTACTTGTTCTCCACCGCGCCGGTGGTGGTCCCGGCCCGGAAAGCCTCCAACTCGGCCACCAGCTCCTCCCGCATGTGGAGGTGGCCGAACGGCTCGGCGACGATGGCTTCGATCTCGATGCGGTCGGGTGATAGCAACGCCCAGGCGAGGGCGAACTGGTCATCCACCTCGTTGGCGGTGTCGGTGTCGATGAGAACCCGGGCCGGCCCCGATCGGTCGGCGAACATCTCGAGCCGCCGCTCGTCGCTCACGGTAGGGAACAAGGTCATCGAGCACCTTCCACGGTAGAACCAGCCTCAGAATCCGGATGGCCCACAATCTACACCCCGAGCCAAGGCCTTGAATCAGGACCGTTTACGCTACAGACCAGCCGCGCCCATTGTGGTTGTTGACGCAAACCGGAGCTAGGCAGACTCCTCGACGAATGGGAAGCCGAGGACGGCGCTCTCGCCAAGGAGGTACTCGTCCGATCCCGCGTCGGCAATTACGGCGATTGGGCCTCATCCCTGGAGGGTGCTGGAACCGACACCTATTGAACAACGCCGGATGATAGTGTATATTGATTGCATGGCTGATGACCAACTCTACGTGATGCGCATAACGCCTGGGGACGGACCCATGGACCCTGAACTGGCCGCCTCCTTGGACAACGTACGCAAGGTAACTGCCCATGATCCAAACCGTTGGCGCAATAATCCCGAAAAGAAGCGCAAGGCTCTGGAAGGCCTGGGCAAGCTGCTCGCCGAGTGGCAGGCGGAGAACGGTGCGTTCACCGAAGAAGAAATGGCCCGAGCCAGAGCCCTCGTATACGGTGCCGACGTTCGTTCTTGACGCCGGGGCGCTGATTGCTATCGACCGCGGGGACCGCGACTTGATGTCGACGCTGCAAGTCGCGTTCGACAACGGACATGAGGTCCAAGCCCCCGCTGGTGCTATCGGTCAGGCATTGCGAAACCCGAACCGGCATGCTCTCCTCTCACGCGTGTTGAAGCGTTGCTACGAGGCTCCTCTCGACGGGGCGATCGCCCGGTCCTCCGGACAACTCTGCGGCCAGACAGGAACGAGCGACGTCATCGACGCGTCTGTTGCGATAGCCGTGGCAGCAGCGAGCGACGAGGTCACACTCTTGACATCAGACCCGGGAGACCTGAGAAACTTGCCGGCGGCGCTTCACGCCAGCGCTGAGATCGTCAAGGTCTGAACAACTCAACCCGGCCCGTGAGCACCTGTCGACTTGGGCTTTGGTGGCGCGACCTACTAAACCGGTTACGCATCCCTCTTGCCCGTAGGTTTCCGAATGCCCTCTGATTCTCCATCCGGTGTTGGCCGACCTGACAAGCGGTTCCTCGGATGGCGGATCGCGGGGCTGGCGATTGTCACCGGGGCCATGACCGGTCCCGGCCAGACCATCGGCGTGTCGGTCTCGATCGACCCGTTGATCGCCGAGCTGGGACTGAGCCGGCCCCAGATATCGGCCGCCTACCTGATCGGCACCCTCGCGGGCGCCGCCGCCCTGCTGCCGGTCGGTAGCTGGATCGACCGAGTCGGGACCCGGAGGGCGATGAGATGGATCGGGTTGGCGTTCGGTATCGGCCTGGTTGTCATGGCGGGTGCCCAGGGCTTCGTGACCCTGGCGATCGGATTCACCCTCATCCGCTGGCTCGGCCAGGGCGCCCTGACGCTGGTCAGTTCGCTGTCCATCACCCACTGGTTCGAGCGCCGGCGCGGGCAGGTGTTCGGGCTGACAGCCCCGGCCATCAGCGGCCTGATGAGCCTCACGCCACTGATCCTGGGGCTGGCCGTGGCGACCTACGGCGTCCGTGCCGCATGGCTACTGGCCGCAGCCGCCGTCTGGCTCGTGGTCATACCCATCGGGCACTTCGGCATCGTCGACCGCCCGTCCGACGTCGGTCAGTTGCCCGACGGAGACAAGGGTCCAGCCTCCACAACCTTCGCAGCCGCAGCCGCCCGCATTTCCTACACACGGGGCCAGGCCATCACCCAACCCCGGTTCGTTCTCATGTCGTGCGTCATCGGCACGGCCGCCATGGTGTCCACCGGGCTCAACTTCCACCAGATCTCGATCCTGAGCGGAGCCGGCCTGACGGCCACCGAGGCCGCGGCGATGTTCGTGCCCCAGATCATGGGCATGATCGCTGCCGGGCTTGCGGTGGGGGCAATGGCTGACCGACTCCCCGCCCGGGTGCTGCTGGCGGCTTCGATGTTTCTCTTGATATGTGCCCTGGCGATGGTCGGGAACCTCGAACCGGGCTGGCAGGTATTCGTCTACACGGTCCTCCTCGGCGCCGCCGGCGGAGCACATTTCCCGCTCGTCCCCACGGTATTGCCGCGCTGGTTCGGCCTCGCCAACATCGGAGGCATCCAGGGCGTCTCCATGCTGGTCATCGTGGGAGCGTCAGCCATGGGGCCCGTGGCCGTTGCGCTTCTCTCCGCCGGCGCCGGCGGGTACCCGGCGGCGGCATGGTGGCTGGCATCCATCCCGCTGGCAACCGGCTTAAGCGCTCTATGGATCACCGAGCCGGCTCGGCCGTCGCCCTCCAGTCCCCGATCTCCGGACGCCCTCTGACGGCGGATATTCGTTCCCCAGCACGGCAGCCGCCAAGCCACGCCGGGTACACTCCGACCCGGCGGCGGGGCTGCCCGAGCCTTGGCCAATCGTGGTCCCGGCTGCGTTCCTGGTTCGGTAGGGAGGGCGTGTCATGATCTTGTTCGACAATTGCCGGTTCCTTATCGCCACGCCTGACCCGGAGGGCATCGTCGAGGGCGGCTGGGTGCTCGTTGACGGACCCCTCATCGACTCGGTGGGTGGACCCGAGGAATCACCCAAGGACGAGGTCGTCAAGCAGGGCGGCGAGGTCGTGGACTGCAGCGAGAGGCTGGTGATGCCCGGCCTGATCGACAGCCACAACCATCTGGCCAACTACGCCTTCAACCTGCTTCCGGGCATCGACCCTTCCTCGCTCGAATTCAGCGGCATTTCGGAATGCCTCGAGAAGTTCATCTGGCCCGCCTACACGTGGGCTTCGGACGAGAGCACCCACGACATGACCCTGCTCGCCATGTGCAATGCCATAAAGCACGGCACCACCACCATCACCAGCGCCTTCCCCTTTCCGCACGGGACGTTCCGGGCGGGTGTCGCCTCGGGAATGCGGCTCATCATGCACCCCCAGACCGTAAGCAATGTCATTCTCGGGGACGCCCTCGACGATGACGGTTACCTCGCCCTGACCGAGGAGGTGATCCAGAACTATCACAACGCCGAGGACGGGAGGATCCAGGTCGCCGTCCACCCCCACACCACCTATTCGTGCTCGGAGCGGCTCCTACTCGGAAGCATGGAACTTGCCGAGCGTTATGACGTGGGATTCGCCACCCACCTGCTCGAGAGCGCCGCGGATCGCCACATGTCGGACGCCCAGTTCGCGGCGTGGGGAGGGATCGTCGGCTACTTCCAGGAGCACGGCCTGCTCCAGGAAAGAACCCTGTTCTTCCATTGTGACCAGGTGAACCCCCGGGAGGCGGAGATATTCGCCGAGGCGGGGGTTGCCATCTCGCACAACCCGCAGTCGAACGCGACGTACCACGGCTCGGTTGCCGATGTCCCCGCCCTGCGGGCGGCCGGTGTCACCCTCGGCCTCGGCACGGACATGCCGGCCGGCAACCTGTTCGACAACATCTACACGGCGTACCTCGTCAATGCCGTCATCCCCCCGGATCAAGAAGGGCAGTTCGAACCCTGGGTGCCTATCGAGTTGGCCACGATCGGAAGCGCCAAAGCCCAGCGACTCGGGGACAAGATCGGGACGATCGAGGCCGGCAAGCGAGCGGACATCATCACGGTGGACCTGCACCGGAACACCACCCTCTACCCCCTCAACGCGGGGAACCTCCTCTACTGGATCGTCACCAAGTGCGCGGGCACCCTGGTCGAGGACACGATGGTCGACGGGAGATTCTTGCTGCGAGGCGGAGAGTTCACGTTCCTGGACGAAGAGGCCATCATCGCCCGTTCCGACGAGTGGATGGCCAGTTTCGGGTCGTGGTACCGGGCCCGGAAGGCGGGCGGAGAACCGGTGACCGTGAGGAAGTACCCCGACTACGAGAACCGGTAACCCAGGAGTTATGGACCGTCCCGACCGCCGGCCCGGGATGGTGATGTCGGTCGCAGGTCCAGGCCGTTCGTCACTCCCCCGGAACCTCATTTCTAGTCCTTGGCGAAGGCGATCGCGTTCGGCTCGAACCCCTTGCTACCGGGTGTCGAAAGCCCGTCAGTGTGTCCGAACCCGGTTATGAAGTAGCCGGCAACCACCAGTAACATCACGGGGGCAGCAAGGGTGCCTGATCTCCGGGCTCCTGAGTTGCTTCGGGTCACGAAACGACGGCTCCCGCTGGTGGGATTCCTCCCCTTATCCACGACTCGCCGAGTGTGCTGCAGGTGGGGTGGGCCATGATTTCGCTGTTCCGTTTCACATTTTGATGCCCTGCCCGGTGGCCTCGGAACAGCCGGGTAGGAAGAGCAAAGGAGCGAGCATGACGAGTTGGCGGTCCACGAGCCCATCGGCGTTCTTCGGCGTGCTGGCGCTGCTGGTCGGGATCCTCGTCTCGGTTCCTGTCTCAGCCGGCGCCCAGGACACGGAAGGGGACGACGCCTTCGTCCTCACCATCCTGCACAACAACGACGGCGAGTCGAAGCTCCTGCCCGACGACGGTTCGGATCCGGGCGTGGCCCGCTTCGTGGCGCTCATGAAACAGCTGCAGGCCGGGGCAGCCGGTAGCGGCGTGGTAACGCTCACCTCGGGCGACAACTTCCTCGCCTCCCAGGAGTTCGGCGTTTCGCTGGCGCGGGAAGGGCCCCTGTATGACTCGGTCGCCCTGAGCGGCGTATACGACGCGATGGCCCTGGGCAACCATGACTTCGACATGGGGCCGGAGGTCACGGCCCGGTTCATCAAGGGATTCGATCCCGCCATCCCGTTCCTGTCGGCCAATCTGGACTTCTCCGCCGAGCCGGAGTTGCAGGCGCTGGTCGACGACGGCCTGATCGGCGGCAGCACGGTGATCGTCACCGGCGGCGAGAGGGTCGGGGTCATCGGCGCGGTCACGCCGATGCTGCCCAACATATCGAGTCCCCGCAACGTGGTCGTCACGCCGGTGCTCCCCGCTGTCCAAGCCGAGGTAGCAGCCCTGGCGGCTGACGGAGTCAACAAGATCGTCCTGGTCAGCCACCTCCAGGATGTCGCTGAGGAGATCGAACTCGTGGCCGGCCTGTCCGGCGTGGATGTGGTCATTGCCGGAGGCGGCGACGACCTGCTGCGAAACGAGGGCGACACCTGCATGCCCGAAGAGGACGCCGCGGCGCCCTACCCGATCATGGTCGAGGACGCCGCAGGGACGATGGTGCCGGTCGTCACCGCCCCGGGCGGGTACCGCTGCATCGGGGAACTCGACGTGACCTTCGATGCGGACGGCAACGTCACCGCCGCCGAAGGCCGCTCCGTGGGGGTCGGTTTCGACGTGGAGCCCGATCCCGGCGTGCAGGCCGGCGTGATCGAACCCCTCACAGCCGCCGTCGCCCATATCAGCTCCGAGGTCATCGGCACCAGCGAGGTGGAGTTGGACGGACGCAGGCCGATGGTGCGGACCGTGGCGACCAACGAGGGCAACCTGATGGCCGACGCCCTACGTGCAGCCGCCACCAACCTGGCCGAAGAGTTCGGCAGCCCGGTGCCGGATGTCGCCATCCAGAACGGCGGAGGCATCCGCAACGACTCGGTGATCCCTCCGGGTGACATCACGGTGGGAACCACCTGGGACATCGCCCCGTTCCGCAACTTCGTGGTGGTGGGCGAGGTGCCCCGCGACACCTTCCACGTCCTGCTGGAACAGGCCCTGGACCGCCTACCAGGCGCCGGGGGCCAGTTCGCCCAGGTCTCGGGATTCACCCTTACCTACGATCCGACCGCACCCGCCCGGGAGATCGCCCGCGACGGCGATTGCTCGCTGGTCGGGAACCCCGGCGGCCGGGTACGCGAGGTGGTGCTCGACGACGGCACGGTGATCGTCGCCGACGGCCAGGTGGTGCCTGGTGATCCCGTTGCTCTGGCCACCATCGACTTCCTCTTCGGTGGCGGGGACTGCTACCCGCTCACGGCCATCGAGTTCACCAAGCTGGGCGTCAGCTACCAGCAGGCCCTGGCCAACTACGTGTCCGAGGATCTGGGCGGAAAGATCACCGCCGAGGACTACCCGGTCGGCGGAGGGGGCAGGATCGTCGCCCTCGAACCCGCACCGGAACCGGTGGCCGTGCCGGAGCCCGAACCCCGGACCGTAACCGTGAAGGCGGGCGACACTCTGCGCAGTATCGCCATGGCCTACCTGGGCGACGAGAACCGCTGGCCCGAGATTTACGAACTCAACAGGGGCGTGATCCAGGCCGACGGCAGGGCGCTGACCAACCCCGACCTGATACGAATCGGCTGGGTCTTGCAGGTCGAACCGCGGACGTTGCCCATCGATCCTGCGGTGCTGGTGGGTGAACTCGACAACGGTTTCACCTACTACCTCCGCAACAACGACCGTCCGGGCAAGAGCGTGACGCTGCGGCTGGTAATAAAGGCCGGATCGGTCAACGAGTCCGAGCCGGGGCAGGGTTACGCCCACTTCCTGGAGCATGTGCTGTTCGAAGGCACCGAGGCATACACCGCCGAGTCTCTGAACGCGACTATCCGGAGCCTGGGCGCGGAGCTGGGTCCCGACACCAACGCCTACGTCGGTTATGACCAGACTGTCTTCGAGCTGACCGTGGCGGCCGATCCCCCTGAGAACATCGCCACGGCCCTTCACGTACTGTCTCAGATAGCTCACGCCGCCACCATCGACCCGGAGGCTGTTGTAGCGGAGCGGGGCGTAGTGCTCGACGAACTGCGGTTCCGCGTCGCGGACAGCTACGGGTACGTCAGCGCCGAGTTCGACCGTATCTACACGGAGGGTACGCCCTACGAGGGGCGGTGGCCGGGCGGCACGTCCGAGTCCGTCGGGGCGACCACGGCAGCCGACCTGAGGGCGTTCTACGAGACGTGGTACGTCCCGTCGAATATGGCCATCGTCGCGGTCGGCGACGTCCCCATCGACGAACTCCAAGCCCTGGTGGAGGAACACTTCGGGCCGATACAGGCCGGCGATGCCCCGGCGTACTCGCTACCCGAAGTCGAACCGGACCCCGAGCCGTCGTACCACGTGGTCACCGACGAAGGGCAGGGCTTCTCCTACATCTCGCTGGACATCCCGATCCCCACATCCGAGTCCGGGACGGTGGACGGGCAACGCCTAGGCCTTATGGAGACGCTCATCCGGTTGATGGTCCTGAACCGTCTCGAGGATGCCTACTACCGCGGTGAACTGACCCAGGTGGATAAGCCCGACTTCAGCACCTTCAATCACGGATACCTCCTGCGCTTCTACGGGACCAACTGGCAGGGGGAGAATCTCGACACGGCCTCCGCCGCCTACTTCTCGGTACTGCTGACGGCCCGAGAGTACGGCTTCGCCGACACCGATGTGTCCATTGCGAGAGATGAACTGGTAGCGGCGTTGGAACACGGGCTGGAGAGCGCTGCCACGATCCTCGACCCGGCGTACGCGGACAGCTACGTCTCGCACTTCCTGTTCGGTGGCGATATCAGTGCTCCTCAAGCAAGATACGACCGGCTCACGGCGCTACTCGATGAGATGACGGCCGAGGAACTCACCGACCGCTACAGATGGATGATGGAACAGGCCGGACCGCTAGTGATAGCGGTCGGTCCCGACCCCTCCGCCGTACCCACTAAAGCCGACCTGGAAGCTGCCTTCAGCGCGGCCGTTCCACGCAGCGAGCCGCCGCCGGTGGAGGCGGGCATCGACGAGTTGCTGCCTCGTCCCGATCCGGTCGACCCTGTGGCAAGCGGTCCGACCGGTGTTCTGGACGGCCACGAGTGGGAGTTCGCCAACGGGGCGCGGGTTGTGTTCGTGTACTCCGACACGGTCGAAGCGACCGTGTCTCTCCGGGCTCGAGGTCTGGGCGGATGGTCAACCCTCGAGCCCGGAGCGCGGGCCATGGCACCCAGAGCTGTCGAGGCAGTGGCGGGCAGCGGGTTGGGCGACCTGACGAAGTCGCAGATAGACCGTTTCCTCGGCGATAGCACCGTGTCGATCAACGCGTCGATCGGCGAGATGACCGAAGGGTTTAGCGGCGGCGCGAGCCGCGACGATCTCGAGACGCTGTTCCATCTCATGCACCTGCTGGTCACCGCTCCCAGGGTGGACGACCTTGCTTTCGATCAAGCAGTGAACAGCGCTGCGATCCGCACGCAATTGGCCGAGGTGAACCCGGCCTGGCAGGCATGGGTGGCGTACAACGAAGCCCGTTTCGGCCTTGAGTGGCACCGGCCGGTGGCTACCCGGGAGCAGCTCGCCGCGATGACCTCCGAGTCTTTGCTGGATCTCTACACGCGCCGCCTCGGCGACGTGGACGACTTGGTGGTGGCGGTGGTGGGCGATGCCGACCCGGAAGTGGTCGGGCGCCTGGCCCGGCACTACATCGGGACGCTGCCGGCGGGTGAGTCCGACACGTATGTCGACCGCCATCGGCCGGCCCCGACCGGAGTGGTGAGGCGCGAGATACCGGTCAGCGAGGACGAGAGCGCTGTCATGGAGATGTCCTACGAGACCCAGACTCCCGTGACCCCGTCACTGATGGTCAACGCCCATGTGCTCAGAGTGATCCTGGACGACCGCCTCACCCGGCTGGTCCGCGAGGAGTTGGGCGCCTCCTACATCACCCAGGTCTCGATCAGTCCTGCCCTGGCGCCGCGACCGACGGTGTACTCGGACATCGTGTTCACCGCCGATGGCGCTCGTCTCGACGATGCCCATGCTCGGACCCTGGCCATCCTGGCCGATCTAGTGGCGGACGGACCCACCGCTGATGAACTCGACCAGGCCATTGCCGTGGCGCAGGTTGACTACGAGACACCCAGCAACGCCAGGCTGCTCGGCGTGCTCACGAACCGTCTGCACACCGACGATGGGAACCTCCTCACGCCCGAACGTTCCTTGCAGGAACTCGGGAAGGTCTCGGCGTCCACCGTGCAGGCTCTGGCCGCGGAGATCTACGACACGGAAGATCGGATCGAGATCGTCCGCATACCCACCTCGCCCAACGGGTAAGACTGATCGTGACGACACCGACCGGGCCAATGCCGTAGTCAGACATTCCAGTTCCCGCCTGAAAGGGCTCAACCATCAGCGTTGAGCCCTTTCAGCGTGGTGACGGAGTGCATGCGGAGCACCACGATCAGGAGTGAGACGGGAGGACCATCCGGCGTGAGAGTATCCCCCCTCACGTGATGCTGGAGTCGCGTAGAACCTTTTCCAAGGCCATTGCCCGGAAGCAGGCGATGAGTAAGGACGGCGCCGCTGGCTGACTTGAAGGAACCCGAACTGCCCGGCCTGGGCGCACCTGCCGGTGCCGTCGCCCCGCAGTATCTCCTTATGGCGGCAGCCGGCATCCTCCTGGCCGCGGCGCTGCTCGCCTGCACAGGAGGGGCCGAGGATCCTGCCGGTGAGGAGCGGTTGCTCGAAATGGAGGCGAGGGTCGACTCCTTGGAGGAGTCCGTCGAGTCCCTTACGGATCAGAACGCCCGACTGCGGAGCGAGATCGCCGGCCTTCAACAGGACCAAACCGATCCCACCGAAGGACGGGACGATGCCGAGCAGGCCCGCGACAACGGGGTAGAGGACGTGGACATCGAGGCAGCTGCGCAAGGTCTTGCGACGGACAGCAAGCCCTCGGACGATGCGAACGGCGGCGCCGCTGACCCTGACGAGGCCGCGTCCAAGTACGAGCCGTCCACATCCGAAAAGGACGGGTGGTCCGAGAGCAAGGATGATCGGTTGCCGCCTGACGGCTCCGCCGTGGAGATGACCGCGGACCTGGTCGAGGATTCTGGAGGCGAGGTTCACTACGTCGAGCATCGAGGCCGGGGGGACCGGGCGGTGCTGGTGATGCCCCGGGAGTTCGTTGATGGCGAGACTCCGCTGATCGTGTCCCTCCACGGCTTCGGAGGGAACTCCACCTACCAGAGCATGTACGTGCCTCTTCACGAGCGGGTCAACACCCATGGGTTCGCTCTCCTGCTGCCCAACGGGACGCGCGACAGCGAAGGCAGCCGCTTCTGGAACCCCACGGACCGGTGCTGCGACTCGTCCAAGTCCGGCGAGGACGACGTCTCCTATCTCACCGAGTTGGTGTCGGAGGCGGAAAAGTTCGGGGACTTCGGACCGGTGTACTTCTTCGGTTACTCCAACGGCGGGTTCATGTCGTACCACATGGCCTGCAAGGGCCTACCGGGCCTTAGGGCGGTGGCCAGCCTGGCCGGCACGAGCTACGTAGAGGACACGAGCTGCGAGGGTGCACCACCCGTGTCCGTCTTGCACGTTCACGGCACCGCGGACGACGTGATCCTGTTCCTCGGAGACGAAACCGGGCCGGATCCGGAGAGCGGCGGCGAAGCGGCCTTCTACGCAGGCGCTCTCGACATGGTCTTGCGATGGAGCCAGAGGGCCGGCTGCGACTGGCCCGCCAACCCCCGACCCTATGCCGCCCACGATCTGGATCTGTACGTGCCCGGCGCCGAGACCCAGGCGTTCCGCGCAGAGTCGGGCTGCGCCGAAGGAGTAGGCATCGAACTCTGGATCGGGTTGGGCAGCGGCCATGCGCCCGGCTACGGCGAGGCTTTCGTGGACGCTCTGGTGGACTGGCTCCTATCGCAGTGAAGAGGGTGAGCGCCGTCGCGGACCACCTGCGAGTGTGCTGCGAACGCGGGTCCGTGCAGATCAACTGAGCCACGGCCACCCGGGCAGACCGGTTGGCCTTGATCGGTCCTCTAATCCTGCTGGTCTCTCGCCAGGCTCCTGAGCGTGGCGACGGAGTGCATGCAGAGCACCACGATGAGCATCACCCCTCCCACCAGGGTGGCCCCGTGCGGCGCCTCGCCCACGGCAACCCAGACCCAGAAGGCGCCCAGCACCGTCTGCAGCAGCAACAACAACGCGACCTCGGCCGCCGGAATGTATCTGGGGCCGGTGGTGATCAGGCCGAACGCGACCGGCACGATGAGGAGGCCTACGAGTACGAGCAAGACCCAATCCCGTAGACCGGCCGAGGCCGGACTGGCCGCCGGCAGACCGATCAGACCGCCCAGACCGGCTCCGATCGCCACCGCCGGGACGAGGTTCAGGGATGGTCTGGACCGGACCACCACCAGTGTCCCTCCGATCGCGATCGCCGCCACGAGACCGGCGAGGGTGCCGATGAGGTCTCCTGTGACCAACGAGCCGAGCAGGATCACCAGCGTCGCAACCGTCGCTCCTCCGATGGCGAGCCATGTCCGCCGCGGAACCTCCTGCCGCAGCACGACACGGGTCAGCAACCCGGCGAACAGCGGGCTCAGGCTGATCATGAGCAGGGTGTTGGCAACCGAGGTGTGGGTGATCGAGTAGATGAACATCACGTTGTCGAGCGCGAACAGCAGCGCCGCCATCACGCCGGCCAGTCCCATGGCCCGCAGCTGACCTCGCCATCCGGATCTCTCCATTACCAGGAAGAAGACGAACAGGCCGGGCGCCGATAGAACCCCGCGTGCGAAAAGGAGCGTCCACGCGTCCACCTCGATCAGCCGGATCGGGACACCCTGGACGCTCAGGATGATTACCCCCGCGGACGTGATCAACAGACCCTTCGCCGGGTGGGAAAGACGGGAGAACCTACCCGGAACGGCAAGCCTCCCGGTCGGTGCGGCCGGCGGCCCGGTCGATGAACCCCAGAACCCGCTCCGGTGTGAGCGGGAGTTCGTTGACGAACACATTGCCGATCTGGCGGATGGCGTCCTGGACCGCGGCGGCCATGATTGCGTAGGGAGCGACCGCCCCTCCCTCGCCTACCCCCTTGATGCCGTTGGGGCTGGTCGGTGAAGGCGTCTCCAGGTGGGTGATCCGGAAGTCGGGCAGCTCGGTCGGACCCGGGATCAAATAGTCTATGAAGGAGGTCGTCAGCAACTGGCCCTCCTCGTCGTAGATGAGCTCTTCGTAGAACGCACCGCCGATACCTTGGGCAACTCCCCCGTGGATCTGTCCCTCGACGATGGTCGGGTTGATCATCCGGCCGCAGTCCTCCACGATGTGATACTCGAGGATCTCCACCGCCCCGGTTTCCGGATCGACCTCCACGAGAACGATCTGGGAAGCGTTGGCATAGGTGCCGTGGCCCGCGTCAAACGTTCCGGCCGCCTCCAGCAACGGACTCCATCCGAACGGGAACAGCTCGGGGTGGTAGTAGGTGGCCCGCGCCACCTCCGCCACCGACAACCCCCGCGTCCCGGACCCCCGAACCGTGACGCGGCCGTCTACCAACTCGACATCCTCGGCCGCTGCCTCCATCAGATGCGCCCCTCGCTCAGCCAGCATGTCCCTGACCTGTCCCGACGCTATGTGGGCGGCCCCGCCCGCGACAACCGCCGTGCGGCTGGCGAAGGTTCCGATCCCCTGAGCAGTCTGTTGCGTGTCCCCGTAGAGAATCCGGATCTGATCCAAGGGGATGGTCAGCTGGTCAGCCACGATCTGGGCGATGGTCGTCTCATGGCCCTGGCCGTGCGAATGGGTACCCAGATGCACGGTTGCGGAGCCGGAGGGATCGAGCCGGACGAGGGCCGAGTCGTACCTGAAGTTAATAGGCACCCCCTCGTCCACCGCCGGTGCGGTCTGCTCGATGAAGGTGACCACACCGATGCCGAGCAGGCGTCCCTTCTCCCGGGCAAGGCGCTGGCGCTCCCGCATTCCTTCGTAGTCGGCCTCGGCGCAGACCTTGTCCAGGGACTCGATGAGGCTCGCTTCGTCGTACACCAAGCCCGATACCGACGTGTAGGGAAACTCTTCGTCCCGGATCAGGTTGCGCCTGCGCACCTCCACCGGGTCCATTCCGAGCGCATCCGCCACCGCGTCCATAGCCCGCTCGATCGTCAGGCAGTTGGCGGAGCGGGCCACCCCCCGGTAGGCGCCGTACGGGCACTTGTTGGTGGCGACCGCGAATGTTTCGCACCGGAAGTTCCTGATCCGGTACGGACCGGGCATGATGAAAAGCGACATACCCGGGTCGAGCGCCGCCGTCCACGGATAGACCGAGTAGGCGCCGCAGTCGACCGTGACCTCGGCGCTGAGGGCCAGGACCTCGCCTTCCTCCGAGTAGGCAACCCTCGCCTTGTGGTAATGCTCCCGGGAGTGGAAGCAAGCGAGCATATGCTCCCTCCGGTCCTCGATCCAGCGGACCGGACGCCTCGTGTCCATGGCAAGCACGCAAGCCGCGACCTCCTCCGGGTTGAGGTGGGACTTCGGACCGAATCCGCCCCCGACGTCGGGGGCTATCACCCGAACGCGGTTCTCGGGCAGACCCAGGCAGTTCGCCAGTTCGCTCCTGATCAGGTGCGGAATCTGCGTGGAACTCCACAGGGTAAGGACCCGCTCGATCGGGTCATAGACGGCGATGCAACCCCGGCCCTCCATCGGGATACCGCCATGCCGCCGGGTCGCGAGTTCTATCTCCAAGACCCCGTCCGCATTGGAGAAGGCAAGATCGGGGTCCCCTCCGGCATGGCGGTCGCGGTAGAAGTAGTTGCCCTTCCACCCCTTATGCAACAGGGGGGCCGTGGGTTCCTGCGCCGCCTCCACGGACGCGAGCGGGGTTAGCGGTTCGTAGTCGACGTCGACCAGCGCTGCGCCGTCCTCGGCCAGGTACCGGTTGTCGGCCGCTATCACGGCCACCGCCTCCCCGGCATAGCGGACCCGGTCGATCGCCAGGGCGGGGAACTCGGACGACTGCCAGCCATCGGAGATCGCGTCGCAGACTGTCGGCTTGACCCGGCCCAAGAGGTCCTGCCCGTGGAGGGCCGCAATCACCCCCGGCACCGCCAATGCCTCCGAGACGTCGACCGAGAGGATCTCGGCATGGGCGAAGGGGCTCCGCACGAACGCGGCGTCGATCATCCCCGGTAGCTCGATGTCATCGATGTAGCGAGCCTTGCCCATCAGAAATCGGGGATCCTCGACCCGTCGCACCCGGGCTCCGAGCAGTTTGGGTTGCTTCCGGTAGCTCATGGGGACTCCCCACGCGGCGCATTACTCGCCATGGTCTCGGCAGCGGCCTTCACCGAATCTACGATGAACACGTACCCGGTGCACCGGCAGATGTTTCCGGCGAGCGCTTCCCGTATCTCGGCCCGGGACGGCTCGGGGTTCTCCTCGAGGAGGGCCTTGGCGGTCAACACCATTCCCGGGGTGCAGAAACCGCATTGCAGTCCGTGATGGTCCCAGAAGGCCTGCTGGACCGGATGTAGGCGGTCGGGATCGTCGGCCAGCCCTTCGATCGTCTCGACTTCGGAACCGTCCATCTGGGCGGCGAACAGCAGGCAGGACCTCATGGTTTCCCCGTCAACCACCACCGTACAACTCCCGCACACGCCCTGCTCGCATCCGAGGTGCGTCCCGGTCAGGCCGAGACCTTGGCGGAGGAAGTCGGCCAGCAGCAGGCGGGGTTCGACCACTTCCCGGTGCTTCCGTCCGTTCACGGTGAGCCTGATCTCCACACCGTGGCGCAGCACATCAGCCACGGCCCGCCTCCAACCTCCCGAGGGCATCCTGTAGTGCCCGGCGCGTCATGGCATGAACCAACCGGCGCCGGTAGTAGGCCGATCCGTGGATGTCCGACGTGGGCTCGACTGCCTCCGCCGCTACGCGGGCAGCCTTCTCGATCGTCTCCGCTCCGGGGACTGACCCAACGAGGGCCTGTTCGGCCTCGGTCACGCGTCTCGGCGTCCCCTCCGCGCCTCCCAGTCCGAGTCGGGCTGACGCCACACGACCGTCCGCCACTCTCAGAAGAGCAGCAGCCATCACGACCGCGAAGTCGCCCACCTTCCTGACGAACTCCCGGAATCCCCATCCCTCGTCAGGACGGATCCGGGGTATCGCCACCGATGTGACGATCTCGTCCGGCGCCAGAGTGGTGGTCATCTCCGCCAGGAACAGCTCGTCGGCCCGGATGGTGCGTTCACCGGCGGACCCGGTGACTCGGACCGTCGCGCTCTGGGTGACGGCTACGCAGGGCAACTCCGAGGCAGGGTCGGCATGGGCGAGGCTTCCGCCTATGGTGCCCCGATGGCGGATCGCCCTGTAGCCGATATGCCCGGCGGCGTGACTGAGCAACGGTGACGCCCCCTTGATCTCGGACGACGTGGCAACCGTGTGGTGCCGGGTCATTGCACCGATACGGACCACTTCGTCGCCGGACTCGACGAATGCGAGTCCGTCTACCCGGTTGATGTCCACCAGCACCGTTGGCCGGGCGAGCCGCAGGTTCATGAGCGGCACCAGGCTCTGGCCGCCTGCCAACAACTTGGCGTCGTATCCGTGCTCGTCGAGCAATGAGATCGCCTCCTCCAAACTCCGGGGCGCGCAATACGCGAACTCGGCCGGCTTCATGAGACGGTCTTCATGTGGCGATCTCCCGTCGAAGGGTGCCCGCGGCTCCTCAGGGTCGCGACGGAGTGCGCTGCTAACACGACGACCAGGATGACCCCGCCCACGACCGTGGCGATGGTGGGGGCCTCCCCGATAGCCCACCACACCCACAATGCCCCCAGCACCGTCTCGAGTAGCAGGAACAGGGCGACTTCGGCGGCCGGAATGTACCTGGGCCCGGTGGCGATCAGGCCGAACGCCACCGGCACGACGATCAGGCCCAAGGCGACGAGATACATCCAGTCCTCGGGACTCGCCGATGAGGGGGTGGAGGCAGGCAAGCCGACGAGAGCCGCCAGTCCCGAACCGAGTGCCACCGCAGGGATCATATTGAGGTGCGGACGCGCCCGGAGCACCACCAGCGTCCCGCCGAGCGCCGCCGCCGCTACCAGACCAGCGAGCGTGCCCGGGAGGTCGCCCTCGACCAGCGATCCGAGCATGATGATCAAGGTGGCCACAGATCCCCCTGCGATCGCCAACCAGGTGCGCCTCGGTACCGTCTCGCGCAGCACCATGCGGGTGAACAACCCGGCGAACAGGGGGCTGAGGCTGATCAGCAAGAGGGTGTTCGCTACCGAGGTGTGGGTGATCGAATAGATGAAGCCTACGTTGTCGATCGCGAACAGCACCGCTGCGAGAAGACCCGCCAGACCCATCGACCGCAGTTGATGCCGCCACCCGCGCCTCTCCACCACCAGGAAGAACAGGAACAACCCGGGGGCCGCAAACACTCCGCGCAGGAACAGCAGCGTCCACGAATCGACCTCGATCGACCGGATCAGAACACCCTCGGCGCTGAGGACCAGGACGCCGACCACTGTGATCAACAACCCGAACGCGGGAGGGGAAAGACCGAGGTAGGGCTGTCGGCCGGAGGTCCTGCTAGTCACACAGGTCCCGTGACCGAAAGGGAAATCGGCGCGAGGGACGCGAGCGCTGCCGGGTTCCGATCAGACGCTGGGCTGTGGGTCATCTTGGTAGCCCATCCGGTTGGTCCATCCGGAGGATAACCCCTCGGGTAACAACCGGACGGCCCGGCGGGCGCCTTCCAGAATCGAGCGCCGGCAGGGTCGGGATCGGCGGCCTCCTGGTCCGCGAAGCGGGCTCGCGCAGTGTTAAGGAGATCGAGAACTACGTGATCGCAGGTCAATCATCGATGAACGACTACAAACTACCAACAAGGAACAAATCATCTAGAGGGCGCGGACGGCGGCGCGCAGCCTTGCCAGAGCCAAGAGCAGGTCGGTCTGCTGGCCGCTCGCCGTGGTGTGATCGCGGATCTCGAGGCTGTGGGTGTATCTGGACAGCGCGGACCGGAAGTATGCGACCTCGCCCGAAAGAGCCCCGGGCCACTCCGGCACCTCTTCCAGTGTGAGGCGGGCCTCTTCCAGCGCCGGAAGGGCCATGTCGAGCCCGACTCCGGGCGAGTCCCACCGGAGTTTGTAGACGGTCGCCTTGTAGATCTGGAGGTCGAGGTCGGTCACGGCGGCCCAAAGCAGCGCCCTCCTACCCTCGCCGATGGTCATGCCATCCCTCCCGGTGTATGCGGCCTGCGGTCATGATGCGTCGACGGACCGCCACTCGGTGAGGTAGTCCGAGAGATCGATGGCCTCCCAGACCTCCCTCGGGACATCTGCCCGTTCCTCGAACGGGGCCTCGACCGGCTTGGTGGCGTCGATGGCCCACTTGGTGTTCATGGTGTCCTTCTCCCAGCGACTCCAGATCGAGTACGAGGCCGGATCGAGCCGCGAGGTCGCGGACTCCGGAACGAAGAACGTGGAACGATCCGGCTGGGTCCTGGTGGCAATCGCCCACAGCACCTCGGCGTCGTTGTGGATGTCCACATCCTCGTCCACCACCACCGCCAGCTTCACGAAAGGATCCGATGAGAGCGCCGCGAGGGCGGCGAGCTTGCCTGCCCCGTCGTACTCCTTACGGATCCGGACGTAGGCGTGGAACCGGCAGATTCCCGACATCGGCATCGCCACGTCTATGACGGACGGGACCGCGGCCTTGACCCTCTTGTAGAGCACCGACTCCCGACCGAGCCGACCGGTGAGGTTGTGCTCGGGGTGCGCAGCGAAGAGATGGTGGAATATCGCGTCCTTGCGGTGCGTGATGGCCGTGACTTCCATCACGGGGCTGGGCCGCTCCAGCCCGTAGTACCAGGTGAACTCCCCGTACGGACCCTCACCGATACGCTCGTGGGGAAGGATCCGGCCCTCGATCACGACCTCGGCGTAGGCCGGGACCAGCACGTCGACCGTCTTGGCCATGGTGACGGGAAGCGGCTCCTGGAGCAGCCCTCCCATCACCTCGTACTCGTCTTCACCGAATGGAATCTTCGACTGGCAGCCCAGCAGGCAGGCCGGGTGATGGCCGATCCAGGTCACCGCCTCGAGCGGCTCGCCGCGGACCTCGAAAGGCCGGTGCACCTGCCCGATGTGGGTGTGCTTCTCGTAGCTCATCCCGAGGGTGTTGCGGGAATGGACCATCATGCGATAGATACCGGAATTGAATTTGTCGGTCCCCGGATGGCGGACGGTTGTGATGCCCGCGCTGATGAAGGGTCCCGAGTCCTTACCGCAGTTGGTCACTATCGGGATCTCGTGGAGGTTCACGTCACCGGCTTCGATGACCACGTCCTGCGCCGGTCCCGTGTCGACCACCTCGTAAGGAATGCGGGCATCCTCACGGTCGATATACGCCCTCGTCATCTCGGTCGGGGTCGTCTCGAGCGCCTCGGCCAGCAAGGTGGCGCTGCCCAGCACGTTGGATATAGTCCGCATTCTGGCGCCCGTCACCGACTCGAAAAGCGCAGCCGGGTAGCGACCCTCGGACTGCAGCTTCCGTAGCACCCCAGGAAGTTCGAAGACCGGGCTCACGGGTCGGGAGACACGAACCAGTTCGGACGGAGCGTTCGCCTCAACCCGCTCGAGGAAGCTCCTCAGGTCTTTGGCCACAAGAACAGCCCCCTCCCTCACGCCCGGACCATCAGGGCAATGTTAACCCATGGACAAGGGACCCTCTGCGAAGGTGCCTGTCTCCGAGCCGTAGAGGCCGGACTGGAGCACCGGGGGTTCGCCGTAAGATGGACGGGGGCACCGGACCATGGGAATCGAGAGAGCGGAAGATGAGCATCATCGAGGACCGAAAGCGCGAGCACGTGGAACTTGCGGTGTCGGAAGGTTCTCAAAGCCAACGGTCCGCCCTGTGGGGAGATGTCCACCTGGTACCCGACTCGGTACCCGACATCGGGCCAGACGACGTAGATCTCTCGGTCGACTTCCTGGGCCATAGGCTGCGCGCTCCGCTGCTGATCAGCGGGATGACCGGTGGGCACGCCCAGGCGCTCGAGGTCAACCGCAACCTGGCGGTGGCCGCTGCCGAACTCGGGCTGGCCATCGGGACGGGGAGCCAGCGGGCTGCGCTGGTGGACCCGGAGCTGGTCGACACCTATTCGGTGGTGCGAGCCCATGCTCCCGATGCCTTCGTCATCGGCAACATCGGGATGAGCCAGCTCATCGAGCAGCTGGACGTGCCACCCCTAGGCAGACCCGAGATCGAGCGTGCGGTTTCGATGATCGAAGCCGACGCCCTCGCCGTCCATATGAACGCTGTCGAAGAACTCATCCAACCCGAGGGCGACCGGAACATGCGGGGAATGCGAGAAGGTATCGCCAAAGCGGTTCGGTGGTCGCCGGTACCCATCATCGCCAAGGAAACAGGGGCCGGCATCGCCAGGGAATCGGCCCTCAGGCTTAGCGAGGTCGGAGTAGCCGCCCTAGATGTGGGCGGGGTCGGTGGTACGAGCTTCGCGCGGATCGAAGCCATGCGGGCGAAGGCGGTGGATGACGTGACCGCGGCGAGGATCGGGAGGACCTTCGCCGACTGGGGAGTTCCCACAGTGCTGTCCCTTCTCGAAGCCGGTGAAACCGGTCTGCCGCTGATAGGCACCGGAGGGGTGCGTAACGGTCTCCATGCGGCCAAGGCCATCGCGCTGGGGGCGACGCTGGTCGGTATGGGCGGACCCTTCATCAGAGCGGCGCTCGACGGTCCCGAAGCGGTCATCGCCGAGGCGCGGCTGGCGCTTGAGGAACTCAAGGTCGCGATGGTGTTGACCGGCGCAAGGGATATAGAGGACCTTCAGTCACTGCGACCGGTCCTGGTGGGGAGCGTCGCCGAATGGGTCGCCGAGCGCCCATCGACCCGGTCGGCAGGGTCATGTTCGCGATGAAACCAGGGAGGCGGGATGTCACGCATTGAAGGCAAGGAACTCAGCCGCGAGCTGATGGCCCTGCTCGACGGGACGGACCTCGACAGCAAGGTCGGCGAGACCGTGCTGCTGCTGACCGTCAGCGACAACGGCTGGCCACATCTCGCCATGCTGAGCGTCGGCGAACTGCTCGCCACCCGTCCCGGCGAAGTAAGGATGGCCCTATGGAAGGGAACGACAACCGGCAACAACCTGCGCCGCACCTCGCAGGGCACGCTGGCGCTTGTGTACGGCGGCGCCGGCCACTACATCGAACTGGAGGTGACCGGAACCGCGGGTCTCCAGGTCGGTACGAAGACCCTGGATTACTTCTCGTGCGCGGTGACGAAGGCCCTCGCCGACGTGGTGGGCTACGCCACCCTCACCACCGGCATCCGTTTCGAGTTGCCCCGGAAAGAAGACGTGGTGTCCCGCTGGGAACGCACCGTCGCGGCGATGCGAGAAGTCTGACGCCCGCCGCTCTCCTCGCCGGCGATCCGCGAACCACACGGAACCCACCTACGCCTAGATGGGTTTAGTCCCATGGGGTTCTGGTAGTGGCGAGTGGCCCGTGGACAGTTGCTTGTTCCTGGTGGATTAGGTTTAGTCAATGACCGCCAACTAGCGGCTAACAACCAACAACTGCTCACACTGACCACTCACCACTTGACGGTCGACACGCTACTCCCGCAGGCCGGCTCGGATCTCGTTGACCAGGCGGAAGAACCGTTCGTCCTCTCGCGTCTGCTCATTCCTGGGATGGGCCAGGTCGATGTGCCGGTCAAGAACGATCCGGCCGGGTCGCGGGCTCATCACGAGCACGCGGTTGGAGAGGAACACGGCCTCCGGAATCGAGTGGGTGATGAAGAGGATGGTGGTGTGGGTGGTCTCCCAGATGCGCTGCAGCTCGGCATTCATCCGTTCCCTCGTGATCTCGTCGAGGGCGCCGAAGGGTTCGTCCATGAGGAGGATGTCGGGGTTGAAGGAGAGTGCCCGGGCTATGGCAACCCGCTGCTGCATGCCTCCGGAGAGTTGCCAGGGACTCTTGGGGGCGAAGTCCTGGAGGGCGACCAGATCCAGCATCTCGGTCGAACGGCGCCGACGCTCGGCCCGGCCAACTCCCACCACCTCCAAGGGGAGTTCCACGTTGCGCCGCACGGAACGCCACGCGTATAGAACGGGATTCTGGAAGACGATGCCGATGGCCCGGGCCTGCCTCGCCTCTCGAGCCGTCTGGCCGGCCACGGTGATCAAGCCGGACGTCGGCGGCAGCAGGTCGGCGATGAGCCGGAGCATGGTCGACTTACCGCAACCGGACGGACCCACGATCGAGACGAATTCGTTCTGCCCGACCGAGAAGGAGATGTCCTCCACCGCTACGACCACGTCGGGCGCCGTACCGAAGCGCTTGGTCACGTCCCGCACCTCGATCGCGCTGTCGCCGTCGTTGCCGCCCGTCATGACCATCAGCCTGCCCTCCGGCACCTTCCGGGTGTCATCCTGTCTCGCCGCCCTCACACACCGCCGATCACCTCGCTAAGGCGAACTGCGCTACCAGGTGACATGAATGTAGCCGCGGGCGTCGCATCGGGCGTCCCGCTCGATTCCGGCCGGTTGGGTCGACCATTGACCGCATTCAGAGCCACTGCGACCAGTCCGGCACTTCATCGACCCCCGGGATCTCGACAACCTCGGCGAACTCGGCGCCGTAGGGGATGGTGGCGTCGATCCCCATCAGCGATGAACCGAACTTGCTGGGGGCGGACGGATCGAGTTGGCCACCGGCCGCCCGGGGGATGATGATCACGTCCTCCGCCGGCTGAGCCCGTGTGAGTACGGCCCACCAGACCTTGGCGGTGTCGTAGATGTCGATGTCATCATCCACCACGATCACGACCTTCGGATGGGCGACGCTGCCCAGGGCTGTCAGCAGGACATTCTTCGCCTGGTTCACGTAGCGCTGTTTCATGCTGATGACCGCGAGAAACTCGGCGCCGCCCTCCGGTGCGTAGTGGACGCCCGTGATGTCCGGATAGACCTGCCGCATAGCCGTGAGGAGGTTCGCCTCCATCGGTAGCAGCTTGAGGACGTGGTTCTCGGTCACGGGGATCCCTGTCAGGCCGGCTTGGAAGATCGGATCCGTACGGGACGTGATCGCCGTGCAGGTAAACACCGGCTCCGGGCCACCCGGGCCTACGTAGCCGGTCATCTCCCCGAACGGCCCTTCCTCACGGCGCACGTGGGGTTCAAGATATCCCTCGATCACCAACTCGGACGTAGCCGGCACTTCCAGATCGATGGTCCGGCATTTGACAAGCTCGACGGGCGATCCGTGGAGTCCTCCGGCGATGGCGAGTTCGTCCACACCGAAGGGCACCCGGGCCTGGGTGGCCAACTGGATCACCGGGTCCACGCCGATGGCGACCGCGACCTCCAACCGCTGCCCGAGCTCCTCGGCATGAACCCGGATCGCATCGAAATCCGAGTACGGGCTGACGGCTATACCCATTTCGGTGGGCCCGTACAACTGCATCCGGTAGATACCGGCGTTGCGGGCGCCGGATACCGGATCTCTGGCTATCTCGACCCCGACCGTGACGAAGGGTCCGGGGTCCTGCTTCGAGTAGGTGGGGATCGGGAGCGAGGTCAGGTCGATGTCATCCCCGGTCACGACTATCTCCTGGCATGGACCGTCGTCCACAAGAACCGGGGGAATGGGGTTGTTCAAGCCGTTGATGAACAACTCGAGCGCCTCGCTCGGCCCTGCGCAGCGGAGCGCGTGCACGGCTTTGGACGGCGAGCAGAAGACGCCTGCCGCGACCCGCATCCCGCTCCCCTTCGCCTCGTCGAAGAGAAACGCCGGCCCGAGCAGGTCGGAACTCTTGCGGATGTAGGCCGCGATCTCATAGAGGGGGTCGACCGGGGTGGGAACTTGGGCCAACTCGCCCCTGTCGGCCAGGTAGCTCAGAAACCCGCGCAGGTCCTTATGCAGCATGATTCTCTCCTAGTGTCTCAGTGGACTCTGACGCCGTCTTATTCGCCTCGGCATCACGAATAGCTCCCCAAACTCTCGAGGGCGTCATCGGGATCTCGTTGATGCGTACGTCGTGGTCGCGGAGCGCGTCCTCAACCGCACTCACCACGGCGCTCAACCCGCAACCCAGTCCGGACTCGCCCGCACCCTTCGTCCCCAGCGGGGTGAAGGGGGAAGGGTTGGCCTGGTGCTCGACCGTTACGCGGGGCATCTCGACCGCGGTGGGGATCGTGTAGTCCATGAGGGTTGCCGTCTGGATCTGGCCGTACTCGTCGTAACTGATCTGCTCGTACAGAGCACCGCCGAGAGTTTGGGCGGTCGCCCCGTGCAGGTTCGCGTCCACCAGCAACGGGTTCACGATGGTCCCGGCGTCCTCCACGAGGTAGTAGTCGAGCACCTCGATCATTCCCGTCTCCGGATCGACCGCCACAACGCACGCGGCGGTGGCGCTGGGCCATGTCGGGTAGGCATTGAACCGCCCCTGCGTGGCGGGCTGGTGGTAGATATTCTCGGCGCGGTAGTAGCGGGTGATCTCCAGCCCCGGCTCCACATCCTCTGTAGCCGGACTGTAGGGCCTCCTGTACATCTCGTCCGCGACCTCGGAGATCCGGACCGATCGCCGGCCGGCGCCGACCACGCTGATAAGTCCGTCGGCCGCTTCCAGATCCTCCGGAGCGACCTCCAGCATGTTGGCGGCTACCGTTAGGAGGCGGGCCTTCAGGTCGGCCGCCGCCGCGCCGACCGCCGAGCCACCGATGATCACACCCCTCGAGCTGTAGTTCCCGAGACCCCAGGGACAGATGACGGTGTCACCCTGCACGACTCGCACGTCCTCGAAGCGGACCCCGAGACCGTCGGCGGCGATCTGGGCAAGCGCGGTCTCGTTCCCGTTGCCCGGCGAGGTGATCCCGCTCAGCACGGTGACCTCGCCCGTCGGGCCCACCCGCACGGTGGCGCCGTCGTACGCCGAGATCATCACCGAGCCGGGCATCGCGCATCCCTCCGGGGTGAGTTCGTGACCCAGCCCGACCCCGATGCGGCGGCCCCTCTCCCGCGCGGCGCGCCGGCGCTCTTCGAAGCCCTGGTAGCCGACCAGATCCATTGCCGCCCGGAGGCTCGCGTGATAGTCCCCGCTTCCTATGATCCCGCCTCCTTTCCGGTCGAAGGGGAACTCGTCAGCCCGCAGGAAGTTGCGCATCCGTACTTCGGCGCGGTCGAGACCCGTAGCCCTGGCTACTTCATCCATCACGCGCTCGAGCCAGAGATTGGCGATGTCCTTGCCGAACCCCCGGTAGGAGTTCCACGGCGTCTTGTTGGTAACCACGGTCGTCAGCCGGACTCGAGTGTCGGGGATCCGGTACGGCCCCGGGATGAGGCCGCTGGCCGCGAAGGTCATTCCCCAGCCGACGAGGCTGGTCGGAGCGCCCACATCGGCGTGTATCCGCACGTCCACCCCGGTCACCACCCCCCGGTCGTCGTATCCGGCCCTGATCCTGGCCGTCATCTCCCTCGCGTGGCCGATGGATATGAAGTGCTCGTCTCTCGATTCGATCCACTTGACCGACCTGCGGAGTTTGAAGGCCAGGTAGACAATGAGCGGCTCCTCCTGGAAGGTGGGTTGTTTGAGCCCGAACGCCCCACCCACCTGGGGTTGGATAACCCTTATGCGGGATTCGGGAATTCCCAGGGTTTGGGAGAGGTAGACGCGTAGGGGATGGGGATTCTGGGTCGAGTCCCAAAGCGTGAGCGTCTCCCGTTTCCGGTCGAACGCGGCGAGCAGACCGCGCGGTTCGATGGGTACGCCCGTTCCGCGATGGGTTATCACCTCGGCCTCGACCACTCCGTCAGCGTCCGCCAATGCGCGAGCGGCATCGCCGACCTTGAGATCCCTCCTCACCAACACGTTGGTGCCCCAGTCCGGCTCGACGAGCGGCGCTCCGGGTTCGAGCGCCACCCGGACGTCGGTGACGGCCGGAAGGGGCTCGTATTCGACGTCTATGTACCCGAGGGCAAGGTTGGCGGTGTGTTTCGTGTCGGCCACCACCGCGGCCACCGCCTCACCGACGTAGCGGGCACGATGAACGCACAGTGCGTACCACTCCACCTGGTGCGCGCCGATCGCAGCGGTGTCCCAGCCCTGCGGGATCGGTTTCGTGTTCGAGGCGATCTCCGTGCCCGTGACCACGGCCAGAACGCCGGGGAGCGCCTCCGCCCGGGACGTGTCGATGGACCTGATTAGGGCATGCGCGTGCGGGCTTCGCAGGACCGCCATGTAGCTCACCTCGCCGCCAGGACGAACATCGTCCACATAGGTGCCCCGACCCATGACCAAGGTCCGGTTGGTGCGACCTGTGTAGCGCCTGCCTACGTGCGTGTCCTGCCCGAGAGAAGCCAGTTTCAGTCGTCCCCTTGCCTGCGTGATCGAGCCCGTGCCTCCCTGATTCCCTTCCACACGCGGCCGGGATTGAGCGGTAGGTCCTCGAACCAGACCTCGGCATCGGGAAAGGCGTTCTCGATGGCGTTGCATACGGCGCCCAGCGCGGCGCCCAGCCCCGATTCTCCTACCCCTTTGGCGCCGAGTGGTGTGAACGGAGAAGGGGTGTGCTGATGCCGGAGGTCGAAGCTTGGAACCTCCACCGCAGTGGGGATCGTGTAGTCCATGAGGGTTGCGGTCACCAGTTGCCCGTTGTCGTCGTAGCGCACCTGCTCGTAGAGTACGCTCCCCAGACCCTGGGCAATCCCGCCGTGCATGGTGGCGTCGGCGAGCTTGGGATTGATGATGTTGCCGGCATCCTCCACCATGCAATACCGGAGGATGGTCACCCCGCCCGTCTCCGGGTCGACCTCAACGATGCAGGCGGCCACGCCGTTGGGCCACGTCGGGTAGACCGAGAAACGGCCGTCGCGCTCGGGTTGGTGGTAGATGTTGGGAATCCGGAAGTAACGGGTCGCCTCGAGGCCGGGCTCGACCATATCGGCATGTTCCTCGAACGCGTGCCAGTACACACGCTCCACCACGTCTGTGAATCCGACGGAGCGTTCAGGATCGCCGTCCACCCAGATCCGCCCATCTGCGGCAGCCAGATTGGCCGGCTCGGTAGCCAGCATGGATGCCGCGACGACGTGCATCCGTTCCCTCAGCTCCCTGCCCGCCTCGAAAACGGCGGAACCACCGATGATGATGCTCCTCGAACTGTAGTTTCCCAGACCCCATGGGCAGGACTCGGTGTCCCCCTGCACGACGCTGACAAGGTCGATCTCGCAGCCGAGAGTGTCAGCAGCTATCTGGGCCAGGGCGGTCTCGTTCCCGTTGCCAGGAGAGGTGACTCCGGCCAGGACCGTGACTTCCCCGGTCGGCATCACGCGGACCGTGGCGCCGTCGTACCCGTTGTTGGTGATGCTTCCCGGCATGGCCACGCCCTCAGGAGTGAGTTCCTGGCCGATACCCAGCCCTAGGTACCGTCCATCCGCCCTGGCATCCGCCTGCATCTCCGGGAACTCCGCGTACCCGATCGACTCCAGCACCGAGTCGAGTACCTGCTCGTACGCCCCGCTGTCGAACATCGCGCCGGATACCTGCGGGTAGGGGAAGGCGTCGGACGGAATGAAGTTCCGGTGCCGTACATCCGGACTCGGGACTCGCAGGCACCGTGCCACCTTCTCCACCACCCGGTCCATGAGGAACGACGCTATGTCCTTCCCGAACCCCCGGTATGGAGTCCAGGGACACTTGTTGGTGACAACACTGGTGAGGCCGACCCGGACGTTCTCGATCTCGTACACGGTCGGGAGCGAGTACATGGTTACGTACGACATGCCCCAACCCAGATAGGATGTGGGCGCCCCGACATCGGCGATGATGTCGACCGAGAGAGCGGTTATGTTGCCATCCGGCTCGAACCCGACCCGGTACCGGCACTCGGTCTCCCTGGCGTGCCCCCCTACGGTGAAGCTCTCGGTCCGGCTCTCCAACCAACGTACCGGGCGTTGCAGGCGACGAGCCGCGAACGCCACGATCACCTCCTCCTGGGAGGTGGGCTGCTTGAGTCCGAAGGCGCCGCCCACATCGGTCTGGATTACCCGTATGGACGCCTCCCGCACCCCCAGAGAAGCTGCCAGGAAGGTCTGGACCTGGTGGGGTTGCTGGGTCGATTCCCAGAAGGTGAGGAGGTCCGCAATCGGGTCGTACTCGGCCACGATGCCCCGCGGCTCCAGCGGCACGCCGGTGAGGCGTTGGGACTTGACCCTCCCGGAAGCCGTGTGTCGAGCCTCCGCGAGGGCGGTGTCGAAGTCCCCCGCCTCGAAGCCGTCGGACACCAGGACGTTGTCCTCCCACGAAGGTTCCACCTTGACCGCCCCGGGAAGGAGGGCCTCATCGGCCGAGCTGACGGCGTCCAGGACTCCGTACTCGACCCTAATGCGACCGGCGGCGGATCTGGCGATGTACGGATCGGTCGCGACTACCGCGGCTACAGCTTCCCCCACGTACCGGACGCGGCCCTGGGCGAGGGCGTACCAGTCCACACCCCTGGCGCCTGCCTCGGCCGTGTCCCAGCCTTCCGGGATCGGACGCGTTCCCTTCCCCACATCGGCCGGCAGGATGACGTCGACGACCCCCTCGATGGCTAGCGCCTCCGATCCGTCGACGCTCAGGATCCGGGCGTGGGCATGAGGACTCCGCACGACGGAGAGGTGATGCATGTCGTCTCGGCGGAGATCGCCCACGTACTCGCCGTCGCCACGAGCCAGGCGCCGGTTGTTGGCGCCTATCCGTGGAGTTCCGACCGCCCGCCGCGCAAAGTGTTCGATCTCCTGACCGGATCTGGTCATCGGAGAGGCACGGTTTGACCGTACGGGCCGTGCATGTATGGCATCGGTGGCATCCTATCGGAGACCGGCCGGCGCTTCGTGGGACATGTACCGCCGGCTCCCGGCAGCAGCGGGTGGCAACAGGACCTCCTCGCGTCCCGAGAAAGGGTCGCTACCCCGGGCTGACCGGAGCCGGTCCTGGATGCGTCTTGTGGAGACTTTCGTACTCGCGAAGCCCCCGGTAACACGCCCTAGCGTTCCGCTGTGATACCTTGCGAGCGGCAGTCAAAGCCCTTCTCAAACAGTGAAAGCTGCACGTGTATCCACCATCCTTCAAGTACCTGGCCGTGCGGTCCGTCGAAGAAGCCGTCAGAGCACTGGCCGCCCATGGCTACGAAGCGAAGGTTCTGGCAGGTGGGCAGAGCCTGATTCCCATGATGAAGCTCCGTTTGGCATCCCCCTCGGTTCTTGTCGACGTCTCCCGCCTCGAAACGCTGTGTGGCATCGACGACACCGGGGACGATCTGCGTGTCGGGGCGATGGTCACCGAGACCGAACTGGAGCGATCCCATGCAGCAGGGCGCTGGGCTATCGGCCTCGTCGACACGAGCCGGGTGATCGCCGACCCACTCGTCCGTAACCTGGCCACCGTCGGTGGGAACGTGGCCCACGGGGACCCCGCCAACGACCATCCCGCCACCATGGTCGCCGTCAACGCATCCTTCATCTTGACGGGCCCCAGCGGAGCGCGGACGATCCCGGCCGATAGGTTCTTCACCGATGTGTTCACCACGGCGCTGGAACCGGACGAGGTGCTGACGGAGATCCGGGTTCCCAAGCAGCCACCCGGGACGGCGAGCGCCTACGTTAAGTACGAGCGGCAGGTCGGTGACTACGCCGTCGCCGGCGCTGCTGCGTGCCTCAGCCTGAGCGACGGCGCGATCCACGATCCGAGAATCGCGCTGACCAACCTGGGACCGACTCCGGTGCGGGCGCTTGAAGCCGAGTCGATACTCCGCGGACAGGCTCCGACGCCCGACCTGTTGGCGATCGCAGGGAACGCGGCCGCAGCAGAGACGGAACCGTGGTCGGATCAGAGGGGAACGGCCGAGTACCGCCGACGTATCGCGGCGATGGTGACCCGCCGAGCCATCGGGCTCGCATGGCGAAGAGCCGGGAACGGTCGTGACTGACCTGGACGTCGACGACCTGCAGCAGGTCGTCTCGGTGACCGTCAACGGCGAGGTCGTGGAGGAACTGGTCGAGACACGCCACCTCCTTGCCCATTTCCTTCGCGAGCAGGCGAACATGGCCGGCGTCCGGATCGGTTGTGACACGACTAGTTGCGGAGCGTGCGCTGTGCTCCTCGACGGACGGGCTGTCAAGTCCTGCACCGTCTTCGCCGTACAAGCCCACGGGCGCAACGTCACCACCATCGAAGGCATCGGCGTGGACGACGATCTCCATCCACTGCAGGCTGCCTTCAGGCAGGAACACGCCCTCCAATGCGGTTTCTGCACGTCGGGCTTCCTGATCGCGGCGATCGAGCTGCTGTCCGGCGTATCGGACCCATCGGAGCTCGAAGTCCGCGAAGGCCTATCAGGCAACCTCTGCCGGTGCACGGGCTACTCCAACATCGTGACCGCGGTCCTGTCGGCCGCGAAGGTCATGCGTAGGAACGGGACAGGCCGGGATTGAGGCTCACCGGAACGTCCGTCCGCAGGGTCGAGGACCGAGCCATCCTGACGGGGAAGACCAGGTTCCTGGACGATGTCCGCATACCCGGAAGCCTCCATTGCTCCATCGTCCGCAGCCAGGTGGCCAGGGCCGACCTGGCGTCTATAGACGGCACGGACGCGCTGAACACACCCGGCGTAGTTGCTGTGCTTACCGGCGCCGATCTGGGCACCGCCAACGGTCCGATCCCTCAGGCAACCTGGTTCCCTCCCCCTGAAGCACTCCTACGGCATATCGACGTAATGTCCCGGCCCGAGTACACCTACCTGCTGGCGCCGGGACGCGTGCGCTACGTCGGAGAACCGGTCGCCGCCGCGCTTGCGACCGATCCGTACGCCGCCGCCGACGGGGCCCGCAGTGTCTTAGTGGACTACGAGCCTCGGCTCCCGGTGGTCGATATCGATCAATCCCTGGCAGCCTTGGGGGGACCGCTCAACGAAGACTGGCCCGACAACCTCGCAGCCCGGTTCGTCATCCGTAAGGGCGACGTCGACCGGGCGTTCGCCGAGGCCGACCACATGGTGCAGGGAACATTCCGGACCGGCCGCCAGACCGGCACCCCTATCGAGCCCAGGGGCGTGCTAGCCGATCCGACCCAACCGGTGTTCACCGTATGGTCGTCCAATCAGGCGCCCCATTGGCTCCGCGATGCGCTCGCGGACCGATTCGGGCTCGACGCCCACGAGATCCGGGTCATCGCACCCGATGTGGGGGGCGGTTTCGGAATCAAATCGATGGTGTATCCCGAAGAACTCCTCATCCCGGAACTCGCGCGCCGGATCGGGTCTCCCGTCAAGTGGGTGGAGACCCGCACGGAGAACTTTCTGGCAGCCGTTCACGCGAGAGACCAACGCCATCAGATGGAACTCGCCCTCACGAGCAAGGGTGAGTTCCTCGCCCTGCGGGACCGGTTCATTACCGATGCGGGGGCTGCGAACCTCGAGAGCCTCATCGTTCCCTACAACACCGCCGCCCACCTCCAAGGCACATACCGGATTCCGTCAGCTCTGATCGTGTCGGAGTCCTACCTGACGAACAAGAGCCCCCTCTCCGCGTACCGCGGCGCCGGACGCCCTGAAGCGGTATTCGCGATGGAACGAATCATCGATGTCGCGGCCCGGGATCTGGGAATAGATCCCGCCTCGATCAGGCGGAACAACATGATCACGGCAGGCCAGATGCCCTATAGCGTGGGCATTCGCTACCGGGACGGTACGGCGCTGCGCCTCGACGGAGGCGACTACGGGGCGGTGTTCGACGAGGCTCTCCGGCGCGCCAACGTGCGGCGCTGGCGGCAGGAACAGGCGCGGGCCAGAACCGCAGGCCGGCTTCTGGGTATCGGGTATGCGAACTACATCGAAGGGACCGGAATCGGCCCGACCGAGACAGCCGCAGCAACCCTGGAAGAAGACGGGCGGGTCTCGATCGTCGTGGCCTTGCCGTCACAGGGACAAGGTCACAAAACCATCCTCAGCCAGGTGGCGGCCGACGCTCTGAGCGTATCCATCGAAAGTGTGCGCGTCCTCCAGGGGGATACGGCCCTCATGCAGTCGGGTGGTGGAACGATCGCCAGCCGTACCGCAGTGGTGGTCGGGAACGCCGTCTCAGCCGCAGCGTCCGAACTCCGCTCGATGGTGCTCGACAGGGCCTCGGCCCTACTGGAAGCCGACCCCGCAGACCTGACGATAAGCGACGGCCGGGCCTCGGTGAGAGGCGCACCCCGGCGCTCGGTCTCGCTCGCCGCGTGCGCAGACCGCCAGGTCGGCCCTGCCCTGGTGGCAGAAGCGGGTTTCGATCCGGGCAGGGTGACGTTTGCCCACGGTAGCCACATCGCGGTCGTCGAGGTCCACCCCGTGACCGGACACGTCTCCATCCTGCGCTACGTCGTGGTCCACGACTGCGGAAGGCTGATCAACCCGCTCATCGTCGATGGCCAGGTCGTAGGGGGCATCGCCCAGGGAATCGGCGCCGCCCTGTCCGAGGAACTGCTGTACGACGAGTCCGGCCAGCTGACCACGGCGAGCTTCCTCGACTACCAGATACCGCGTACCACCGACATGCCGAGTCCGGAGGTCTACCACGTAGAGACCCCGTCGGAACTGAACCCGCTGGGCGTGCGCGGGGTCGGAGAAGCCGGAACGATCGGACCGCCGGCGGCTCTCGCAGGGGCGATCGAGGACGCCATCGGCAGACCGGGCATCGTTATCGACCGCTGCCCGATGACGCCCTCCTACATCGCAGGGCTCATCGATCCGGATGTGGCGTCCACCGGGTAAGACCCAGGAGACAGGGAGTAGGGGTACTCACATCCAGTCTTCTATCCTGAAGTCGTCGGCGCCCGGCACCTTCACCACCTCCGGATAGGGAACACCGAACGGCCGGGTGGCGTCGATTCCCCACACGGAGATGACCTCCTTCTCCGGCGCGGACGGGTCCAGGGGACCCCCGGCCACGCGGGGGACGATGATCGTGTCCTCCTCAGGCTGGCTCCGGGTCATGATCGCCCAGTTGACCATCTCCGTGTCGTACACGTCGATGTCCTCGTCAACCACGATCACGAGCTTGGGCCGGGACGAGTCACCGAGCGCGGTGAGGATCACATGGCGGGCCTGTCCCTTGTAGCGCTGTTCCAGGGCGATCACGGCCGCGTACTGGACGCCACCCCAGTTCGGGTACGCGACTGCGGTGACCTCCGGGAAGGTCTCCAGTAGCTTCTCGTACAGAGCGCTCTCGTAGGCGAACGACTTGAGGACATGGTTGTCGGTCGGGGGCAGCCCGGTCATTCCCGCCAGGAAGATCGGGTCGCGACGGTGGGTGATCGCCGTCACCTCGATCACATGGTTCTCCTCGGCGGGCCCGTAGTAGCCGGTGAACTCGCCGAACGGCCCTTCCATCACCCGCTCGCCCGGAAGCACGCGACCCTCGATGACTATCTCGGCCGAGGACGGAACTTCGAGGTCTACCGAGACGCACTTGACGACATCCACGGGCTCCCCCCTGATACCTCCCGCCACCGTCATCTCGTTGACACCTTGCGGCACCTTGGCCTGGGATGCGTACAGGAGCACCGGGTCGCACCCGTTGACGATCGCCACATCCAGACTCTCACCGCGCCGTTCGGCCCGAGCCATGTGGGTGCCGAGTCCCTGGAAGGCGTGCGACATCACGGACATCCGGTTGCTACCCGTGCGCATGACGCGATACACCGAGGCGTTGACCGTCCGGTCAATCGGATCCTTGCTCACCTCCAGGGCCACCGTCACGTATGGACCCCCGTCCTTTTCGGAATACACCGGCATGGGGAGCCGGTGCAGGTTGATGTCGGAACCCGTGTGCACCACCTCTTGGCACTCCCCGGACGGGACGAGGCGAGGTTCGATGGGGTTCCTCAATCCGTGGGAGAACCTGGCGTTGCCCTCCGCCGCCGAGTCCACCCCCAGAGCGAGGAGCGCTTTGGATCGGGTGGTGAAAACGGCCCCGACAACGGGCATATCGTGCCCGGCGACATTCTCGAACCACAGGGTCGGACCACCCGTGTCCGACATCTTTCTGATACCGGCCGCTATCTCGAATCGCGTCTCGACCGGGCGACTGACGCGGACCAGGTCCCCCGCCGCCTCCAACGCCGCCAGAAACTCGCGGAGGTCATGGAAAGGCATGGTGTGCGACCTCCATCTCGTGTTGTTGGCGCCGACTCTACGACCGCGCGCCCCCTGAAACAACAATGCGGGAGCACCCGGATCGGGAGTCGCCCGCCACCACCTCTACGACTTGTCGGCTCGGCGCTGTTCCAGAAGCCGCGAAACATTGGCCAGTGCCCCGATGATGACCTGCTCAGCCTTGGTGGCGATTATCCGTTGCGCGAACGTAGCCACCCTGCCGACCATCCCGACATCCGCAGCGATGAGTATCTCGGTGGCTGCCCCGCCATCGGCCTCGCTGAATGAGAAGACCTGCTCAGAGCTGACCGAACTGGCAAGAACGTTGTCCGCTCCTTCAACGATGGCGGTCACGCTCTTGAGGGGCTCCAGATCCGTCAGCGTCGTCTTGAGCCTGAAGCGGGCTGTGACGGGCCCAACGCGCTGACTCAACAGGGCGGTGAACTCGTTCGGTCCCGCCTCCTTGTAGTCGCTGATCCCGGGAATGCAAAGTGCCACGGCTTCGATGTCGTCCAGAAGACCCCAGATCTCGCCGGGTGAGGCTTCCACTCTCACCGTTTTCTCGAATCTCATCCCATTCCTCCCTCTTCGAATGGCTCCGGCAACCGCTCGTGACTGCACGCCTGCCGGTAGATGACCGAGGAGTCTCGTGGCCCAAGCAGGAATCGTCGGTCGATCCCTCGAAGCACGCGAAACCTAACAGCATCGGTCCGCCGGCAGGGGTGGAGTTCGCAGTGTGAGACCCGCGCCAGACAGCACCCGTATGATGCCGACCGGTCGCCTGCTCCCTCTGCTCAGCCTATTCCACCCTGCGAAGGACGGTTGAATCGGCATAGGCCACTCTGTAGCATCCTGCCAAGGGTCGGCCAAGCTCTTGCACCGCTGACATAACCCGGTGGCCGAACCGGGCCATGACACACAGAGGAGGCCATCGTGCGACGGGATATGGAATTGCTGCGCGGAGCTATCGACATGCACGCGCACACCGCACCCGCCCTGTTCCCCCGTCCGATCACCGACCAGGACCTGGGCCGCTACGCGCTCGACTACGGCATGCGCGGGTTCGTCCTGAAGGACCACGACAGCGCCACCTTCCACCGGGCCGCGATGCTGAAACGCTCCATGCCCGGCCTCGACCCCATCGGAGCGATCGTTCTGAACCGTTCGGTCGGAGGTATCAACCCGTACGTCGTGGAAGCAGCCCTCCATTACGGAGCCAAGGTGATCTGGATGCCCAGCAACCACTCCAAGCACCACGACGACTATTTCGGCATACCGGACTACCCGCAACTAGGGCGAATGCAGCCCCAGCTACCCGGACCGGGTGTCACCGTCCTCGATGCGAACGGACGGTTGACCGAAGACGCCAAGACGGTGATCAAGCTGGTCGCGGACGCGGGTGCCTGCCTCTGCACGGGGCACTTGAACCTCGACGAGACCCGGCTCGTATTGAAAGAGGCGAACCGCCAGGGCCTAGAGAAGGTTCTCGTGACACACGTCAACTGGGCCCTGACCAAATACGACCTCGACATCCAGCGAGAACTCGTCGATGCGGGGGCATACCTGGAGATAGTCGCCATCACCTGCACATCGCCGACCTTCTACGAGCAGACACCGGAGGAGCTCGCACCGGTCATCGACGCTCACGCCGGAGAGAGGCTGGTACTCAGCTCCGACCTCGGCCAAGGCTCGGGACCGCCACATCCCGAGGGTCTGCGTATGGCCCTCTATTCGCTTCTCGACGAGGGAGTCGACTACAGCGCCCTCGAGAAGATGACCAAGGAAAACCCCGCATACCTGACCGGCCTCGGTTGATGGACACCACCCGGACCGCTCCCGCCCGTACCGTGGCATCAGCCGCACCTTGCAGGCGGGTCGGCGCCGGTCCGACCCGGTTCCGGTTATGCGGCGATCGGATCTGATTGCCGAAAACGTTCGGCTTTCGCATCCCCAAGTCCCCTAGAGACCGCGCGGCGAAGAGCACGGACGCCCCGCCGACGGACCACCCGGCTACCGAGCCGGTGCTCAGCATGCGCGGGATCCGCAAGACCTACCCAGGCGTGATCGCCAACGACAACGTCGACCTCGATGTCTACCCCGGGGAGATCCACGGTCTGCTGGGCGAGAACGGCGCCGGGAAGACGACCTTGATGAAGATCCTCTACGGTCTCGCGGAGCCGGACGCCGGCTCCATCCGGATCAAGGACCGCCCGATCGAACTCCGTTCACCGAAGGACGCAGTCGACGCCGGGATCGGCATGGTGCACCAGCACTTCATGCTCGTCCCGGATATGACAGTGGCTGAGAACGTGGCGCTCGGATACAGGACCGAGCGTTTCCCGCTCACCGACCTGGCCGGTGTCTCTGCCGACGTGACGGAATTGTCACGTATCCACGGCCTCGAGGTGGATCCCGAGGCCGTCATCGAAGACCTCTCGGTCGGGGCCCGGCAACGGGTGGAGATCCTCAAGCTGCTCCACCGATCGGCCGAGATCCTGATCCTCGACGAACCCACGTCGGTCCTGAGGCCTCAGGAGTGGAAGGACCTGGCCCTGGTGCTCCGGTCCCTCGTAGCCGAGGGCCGAGCGGCGGTGTTCATCACCCACAAACTCGACGAGGTGATGGCCGTGGCTGACCGTTGCACGGTCCTGCGCGACGGGGCGGTGGTGGGCACCGTGGACGTGAAGGACACCGACAAGGCCTCTCTGGCCAGGATGATGGTCGGGCGTCCGGTCGTGTTCCGGGCAGCCCGGGTGGAGATAGAACCGGGTGAGGCCGTGCTGGAGGTCGAGAACCTGTCCCTTACCGACAGCAGTGGCAATGCGGTCCTCGACGGCATGACGTTCGAAGTCAGATCGGGAGAAGTTCTCGGCGTGGCCGGGGTCGACGGGAACGGCCAGACCGAGCTGGTCGATGTCCTGACAGGCATGATCCGGCCCACCACCGGCCGCATCCTCATCGGCGGCAAGGAGGTGGATCGCCTCACGCCGGCCGGGTTCCGGCGCCGCTCCGGTGGCGTCATCACAGAGGATCGGCACAAGACGGGCCTCGCTCTGGATCTGTCCCTGCGGGACAACCTGATAATGCGCGACTACCGGGACCGTCCCCTCTCCTCCCGCGGCTTGCTGGAACTGGCCTCTATCAGGAAGCACTGTGTCAACCTGATACGCCGCTTCGACGTCCGGACCCCGAGCCAGACGATCCGGATGCGCCAACTCTCGGGTGGCAACCAGCAGAAGTCGATCCTGGCACGGGAGCTCTACGCGGCCCCCAACCTGCTCGTAGCCTCGCAGCCCACCCGGGGACTCGATGTGGGCGCCATGGAGTTCGTCTACTCGACCCTGCTCGAACGCAAGCGCGCCGGATCAGCCCTCCTGCTGATCTCCACGGAACTGGACGAGATCCTGTCGCTCAGCGACCGGATTGCCGTGATCGCGAGCGGACGACTCCTGCGGATCCTCGCCGCAGAAGAGGCGGATGCCGAGACTCTGGGTCTGCTCATGGGGGGTGAGGGTTAGTGGGGCGCAGAGTGCTCTTGAACGGGGCCATCGCCGTCGGCCCGGTAGTCGCCGCTCTGCTTGTCGCAGCGGTCGTGCTGGCGGTCGCCGGCGCTCCCCCTGTGGAAGCACTCAACGCGCTACTCAGCGGGTCGCTCGGAGGACGCATCCAGCTCGCCCGCACCCTGAGCTTCCTGCTGCCGCTCGTCCTGATCGCGCTGGCTTGGATCATCGCCTTCACCACCAAGCGGATCAACCTCGGACTCGAAGGTCAGATCATCGTCGGCGGAATCGTCGCCACGCTCGTCGGGCTGCACCTGAGCGGCCTTCCGACCGGCGTCCACATCGTGCTCGGTATGGCAGCGGGTGGGGCCTCGGGAGCGCTCTATGCGGGGATCGCCGCCTGGTTCTGGGCAAAACGGGACGTGAACGAGATCATCTCAACCCTGATGCTGACGCTCATCGCCGCGGAAACGCTCGGCTGGCTGGTGAGGGGACCCATGCAGGAGCCGGGGGTCGTGTTCCCCAGGAGCAGCGAGGTGGCCGAAACGGCCCAATGGGGGCCGATCGTCGCCAACAGCGCCCTTACCTGGGACATCCTGCTGGTGCCGGTTGCAGTCGTCGCCGTAGCTTTCGTGCAGAGCCGGACCACCTTCGGACTGACGCTCCGCATCACCGGCGCCAACCCGACCGCTGCCCGCCGTGTGGGCATCAATACCGTTCGGATCAACGCCCTGGCCCTGCTCCTGTCCGGCGCCGTCGCGGGGGTGGTCGGGGCATCGCTGATCCTCGGAGGCGAGACCGCCCGCATGGGCGACGGGTTCTCCGCCGGCTTCGGGTTCGAGGGAATCGTCGTGGCGCTCGTTGCCCGCAACCATCCCTTGGGCGCCGTTCCCGCCGCGCTGCTCTTCGCCATTCTCGACTCCGGCAGCGGCCTCATGGAGACCCGGGTCGGGGTCCCTTCGGAACTCGTGTACGTGACCCAGGGCCTGGTGATTCTGTTCGTCGCAGGCACCGCGTACCTGTACAACCGGGCCAGACGCACCCGGGTCGATGCCACTGAACGAAGCACGATGCCCCCGGGGACCACAGCCGAGACGGTGGGCACGGGCTGATGGGAGTCTTCGACGCGTTCTGGCTGGCCACCACCCTCCGTCTCTCCACGCCCCTGATCCTCACCTCCAGCGGTGAGTTGCTGGCCGAACGAGCGGGTGTTCTCAACATCGGTCTCGAGGGGTTCATGCTGGCCGGCGCCTTCTTCGGGTTCCTGGGCACCTACCTCACCGGAAGCTTCTTCCTGGGCGTCGTGTCCGGCGTGGTGGCCGGCGTCGTCTTCGCCGCTGCGATGGCGTTCCTGTCGATCCGGCTCCGCGCCGATCAGATCGTGGTGGGAATCGGGATCAACATCCTCGCGCTCGGGGTGACCTCGTTCGCGTTCCGAGAGATCTTCAGCGGTCCGCAGGTGCTCCTCGACCGTCCTGCACCCTGGAGGTGGCCCTACCTCTCCGACATCCCCGGTGTCGGCGAAGCCCTGTTCGCCCAACCGGGGTGGGTCTACTCCTCCCTCGTGGTCGTGGTCGTGGTCTGGTTCGTACTCCAGCGAACCAGCTGGGGGTTGTCGATCAGGGCCACGGGCGAGTTGCCCGAAGCGGCCGACACGGCCGGATCCAGCGTGTTCCGGAACCGGTGGGTAACCACTCTGATAGCCGGGGGATTGGCAGGAGCAGGTGGGTCCTTCCTGTCGATCGAGCTCGGCGTGTTCATCGAGGGAATGACCAACGGGCGCGGCTACCTTGCGCTGGCCGCGGTCATCTTCGGGCGCTGGCGCGCTCCCGGGGTCCTGGCGGCGTGCCTCGTGTTCGGCGGCGCCGACGCCTTGCAGCTCCGGCTGCAGGCAGAAGCGACCGTTCCGATCGAGGTCTGGCTAGTCCTGGCAATGCTCGGCCCCGCCTACCTGCTCGTCACCAGGCGCTCCCTCAGATCCCATCATGTCGTCGCCTTGGTTCTCGTCGCTGCCGTGACGCTGGCAGGAGCGGTCCTGGCGGTGGCACAGCCACAGTTCGCCCTCCCCGCCCAGCTCTGGCGGACCTTCCCCTTCGTGTTGACGATCGTCGTCCTGGCCGGCTTCATCGGAAGATCGTGGATGCCGTCCACTCTGGCGATCCCGTACAGCCGGGAGGCGGACACCTGACCTGTCCGGGTAGAATCTCTCATGAGGCGAGAACCGGAGGCCGCGCTACGTAGGGGCTTCGTAGAATCGGCCGGCCATACCTCGAAGTGATTGGTTCGCTACATCGGAGGGATCATGCGAGCAAGAGCATCCGCTTACCCGAAAGTGCTAATGGTGGTCTTGTTGGCCTTGGCCATGGTCGCCGCCGCCTGCGCCGAGGAGGATTCGTCCGACGAACTCACCGTGGGCATGGCACTACCCGGCCCGAAGAACGACAAGGGCTTCTCGCAGGCCCACTACGACGGCCTCCTGCTCGTGGAGAGCGAACTCGGAGCGATAATCTCCGTGCGGGAAAGCGTTCTGGATCCCCAGGCCCGGGTTGAGGCACTGCGCGACCTCGCCCAGGACAACAACCTGGTCATCGGTGTGGGCGCCGAGTACGCCGAGCCCGGGGTAACCGTCGCCCCGCAGTTCCCCGACACCACCTTCATGGTGATCAACGGACAGACGTCCGACGCCGACAACCTGTTCGTTTACGGCGTCAGAGAGGGCGTACCGGCCTACATCGCCGGCGTTGTAGCAGCTCACCTGACGACCGCGAACCAAGCCGGCTTCGTGGGGGGTGAGGAGATACCGCCCCTCTACATGGCCGACGACGGATTCTCCGCCGGATTGAAGTCGGTGAACCCCGACATCGAGATCGCATCGACCATCGTCGGTTCGTTCATCGATCCCCAGGGCGCCTTCGCGGCCGCCTCGGCCCAGCTGGCAGGCGGCGCTGACGTGATCTACAGCTACGTGGACTCAGGTATAGCCGGAGTCATCGAAGCGATCGGCGACGCGGGAGGCAACGCGCTCACATTCGGCATCATCTTCCCCCGTTGTGCCGACTTCCCCGAGATCGTGGGCACGTCCATCCTCAACGCGTCGGGACTGGTTATGACCATGACCAGCGACTACGTCAACGACACGGTTCCGGACCAGCCCCAGTTCTTCGGGGTCGAGAATCCGGATGTGCAGCGGTTCGAGCTCTGCCCGGGCCACGCCACTGACGAGCTGCAGAAGATCGTCGACGACACGACAGCCGGGATCAACGACGGCTCGATCCAACTCCCGGCAGGGGTGTAAGGGCGACAGGATCTCGTCGGGTTCCGGCATCCTGCTGGAGCCGGCGCACGATCGCGTAGTCGCATGGCACCAGTAGCCGACGCCCCGGCGGAAACTTGCCGGCCGTGGGCGAGCATCGCCTTGCCCGGAGGATCGGGAGCCCCGTGCGGAAGCTGATCGTGGGCATCTCGGGCTCTAGCGGCGCCATATACGGCGTGAGGCTGGTAGAGGTCCTGTCATCGGTTCCCGATGTCGAGACCCATGTGGTCGTGTCCTCGGGAGCCAAGGCGACCATCTCCTACGAGACCGACCGCGACCCGGCCCGTGTCCACGCGCTGGCGGACCATGTCTACGGCAATTCGAAGGTGGGCGCCACCCTCGCGTCCGGTACCTTCGTCACCGACGGGATGATCGTGGCGCCGTGCTCCATGAAGACTCTGAGCTCCATTGCCAACAGTTACGGCAACACCCTGATAGCCAGAGCAGCCGATGTCTGCCTGAAGGAGCGTCGCAAGCTGGTCCTCGTCACCCGCGAGACCCCCCTCCATCTCGGGCACCTGCGGCTGATGAGTTCGGTAACCGAGGCCGGCGCGGTGGTGCTCCCGCCGGTACCCGGCTTCTACACGAGACCCCAGTCGGTGCAGGACATCGTCGACCACACGGTGACCAAGATCCTCGACCAGTTCGGGATCGAGACCAACCTGATCGAACGGTGGGCCGGGATATAGTCGGTAGTCGGTAGTCGGTAGTCGGTAGTCGGTAGTCGGTAGTCGGTAGTCGCCCAAGTCTCTAGCTCGTAGCGTTCCATGACGCCGTCGTGGGCGACGCGTGTCCGACGCCTGGACAAGGGGGTTGAAAGTGTCACAGCCCCGTCGCATACTGGTCGGCAGTCACAAGCACCACCGGTCTCTTGCTTTCGACGCCGAGGGGACCGGAGCCGGGATCAAATGGGAGCGACCCGTTGGGGGAAGGCGGGACGCGCTCGGACCGAAGGAGGTGGTGGCTGGGGGATGTGCCCGCTGGCCAGGGGTGCGTTCCCGCGTTTTTCGCGTTCTCGGCGCCTGGGGGTATGGGTAGCGAAGTACTGAATCAGGCCAGTAGTTGGTCTCGATAATGGGACCACGAGTGTTCAGATCGTGGCGAATCTGGCCAGCCCGGCGCCGCTGACTGCCGTTCCTTCCTTCAGGATCGCCCAGGGTCGACGGAGGTAGCCGAGATCCTCCAGCGGGTTGCCATCGACCACCAGCAGGTCCGCTAGCTTCCCCTTCTCCACGGTTCCCAGGTCCCTCTCCACCCCGAGGAGCTCGGCCCCGACCCTCGTGGCGGCCTCGATCACGGTCTGGCGCGGCATCCCGGTGGAGTGCAGCAATTCCAACTCGTCGTGCAGTCCCGACCCGGGAAGTATGAAGGGGTTCGGCATGTCGGTCCCCGCCGCGATCTTGACACCGTGCCGGTGCGCCCGGCCTACGAACTCGATCTGTCGTAGCCACTCAGTGGGCGCGGCTTCCCAGTCCTCGGTGGAGTAATCGTTTATCCAGCCCTTCCGTTCCCACGTGTCGACAACTGCATCCGGCATCTGTCCTATGCCCTCCGGCTTGCGAACCGCCTCCTCCCTGTTGCGGAGCGCGCTCCGCGACAGGGTCAGGGTGGGTGTTAGGTAGACGCCTCGTTCCACGAAGAGATCGAGCAGGGCACCCACACGGTCGGATTCGACATCGATGTAGCGCCACGGTCGGAACGAGAGCAGATGATCATGTGCCCGCACCGGAAGCCCGCTGATCTCGGCGCGCTGCTCATCGGTCAGTAACTCCTCGCCGATCCGGATATGTTCGAGCGCATCGACCCCGTGGAGCACCGCCTCCTCCGCCGTGAGCGAGTTGCCGACGTGGGCTGCCACCCTCCTTCCGTGAGAATGCGCCTCCGAGACGACCATTCTCAGGAGATCGCCGGTCATCCACACGTATACCTTGACGAAGTCGGCGCCGTTCTCGATCAGGTCAAGGGTCTGTGCCCGGGCTTCGGCGGCGTTTCGGACCACGCGGAGGCCCGGATGCGGTCCTCCCGGAGGGCCGTCCAGGTTCGGCCCCGAGCCGTAGAACCGCGGCCACTCAGGGTTGCCATCCTTGAGAATCCGGAAGGACCAGTCGAGATCCGGGCTACCTGTGCACCTCGCCGTGGTCACGCCGTACTCCACGAACGCCTTCATGAACCTGTGGAAGAGAGGAATCGGGTCGTCGACGCCGAACCGGTTGTAGGGAAGCAGCCCCAGGTGGACGTGGCTGTCGATCAGGCCCGGGAGGAGCGTCTTGCCGGTGAGGTCCACGGTCTCGCTGCCGGCCGGAGGGGTGGTGTCGCCCTGACGGTAGACGTTCGTGATACGGCCACCGGCCACCTCCACGACGCCTTCTTCGATCGGCTTCCGCCCCGTGCCGTCGATGACCGTTCCACCGCTCAGGATCAGGGCAGGCGTTCGCGCCGGGTTCGGGTTGCCGTCCACGCCGGGGCCTCACTCGCCGGCTGACCGGACGGACGTATGCCAGGGGATCGCCAAGCCCTCGATGATCTGCACGGCTTGGAACCAGATCACGCCGAGAATCGCGACTATGAGCATCGAGGCGTAGGCGTCCGGAGTGTCGAAAGTCTCGAGACTCCGGGTCAGGAGTGTTCCGAGACCCCTCTGCACGGTGACGAACTCGGTGACGATCGCGCCTACGAGGGCCAGTGTCACGTTGAGTTTGAGCGAAGTGAAAATCCAGGGAAGCGCGCTCGGGATCTTCAACTTCGTCAACCCACCCAGCCGCCCGACCGCCAGGGACTCGAGCAACTCCTCGGACTCGCGGTCGATCGAGGTGAGACCCTTGTAGACTGAGATGACGGTGGGTGGCACCGACATGAGGGTGACCACTGCGATGGCGGAGTTGGGGCCGAGACCGAAGTACAGCACCATGAGCGGGGCGGTAGCGAGGATCGGCATGGCCGCGAAACCACTGGTCACCGGGAGAAGGTAGCGCCGCATCGCGTCGATCTCAGAGAGGACGATGGCCAGGGTGATACCCGCGATCGAGCCGAGCACATATCCGATCCCGGCGGCATAGAAGGTGTGGTACGCGTTCTTGCGGAATGTGAGCCACCCTTCAAAAAAGGCTTCCACTACTGCAGTCGGATACGGGACGGTGAATATCTTCAGGTCGAATAACCTGTGGTACAAGCCCTGTTCCCAGGTCACAAGCAGAGCGACCAGCACTGCAAGGGGTGGGACAATCCGCAAGGCGAAGAGGCGAATCCGGTCCCCGGTCATGAGACTCCTATCCCCTGAACTCGGGTTGCCACGGCGTGAACAGCCGTTCTAGAAGAGCGGCCCCTCGGTAGAAGACGACTCCCAAGAGCAGGGTCAGGATCACCGCCGCCCAGAACAGGCTGGCGAACTGGGGCCCGTAGTACTGGGTGATGAGTATCAGGTATCCAACCCCATCCGTTGCTCCGGACAACTCCACCACGATCTCGGCAACCACCGCCAGTGGCGCGGCGATCTTGAAGCCGGTAAAAAAGAAGGGGGCCGCAGACGGGACCCTCAGCTTCAGGAGTGTCTGGCGCCTGGAGGAGTTGTAGCTGGCCATCAGCTCCGCCTCGTCAGGTGGCACGCTCTTCAGCCCCTTGAGCACGTTGAGCGACATCGGGAAGAACGTGATGTAGCTGGCCACCACGATGCGGGTGATGGTGAAATCGCGCAGGATCGCCAGCAGGATCGGTGCCAAAGCGATGGTCGGAACCATCTGCCCGAATACCACGTACGGATAGAACGCGCTCTCCCAGATCCTTGAGCGCCCCGCAATGAGGGCCAGCACCACGCCGATCGTGGTTCCGATCACGAGGCCTACCATGGCGCCGCTCGCAGTGGTTCGTACCGCTGACCATAGGTCGGGCCAGTTCTGCACCATGGCGGTCGCCACGTCATGGAGGTAAGGGAACTTCTTGCCCGCCAGAGGCGTGTCGCTGGCCGCCACCCTCCAGGCGTTCAACTGCCAGAGCCCACCGAAGGCCAGCGCCAGCAGCGTGCCGATGGTCCATGTCCGTGACCTGGACCACTCCGACCGTGTTTCGACCGGGGAAGCCGCTGAACCGCTTCCCCGGTCGATCACACCGGATTCGCTCACATGTACCTCAGGAGTTCGGCGCCCGTGGGGCTACGTTCACCCGGCTGCCATCTCCCAGACCGATGCGTCGTAGGCGTCCGTGGCCGGCACCTCCGCGTCGAGTAGCCCGAACCCGAACAGGTCGGTCGAGAGCCGCTCGAACGCGGGGATGTCGATGCTGCCGTATTCGGCCTCCGAGAATCCTGCCGGGAAGTGCAAGGCCTCGAGGGCGGTGAGCATGTTGGTCTGATGCAACTCGGATGCCTGGATAGCCTGCTCGAGGATCACGCTCACCGTCTCCTCCGGGTTGTCAAAGGCATACTTCCATCCCCGGATGGTCGCCTTGACGAAGCGGGCGATCGCTTCACCCTTCTCGGCGAGGATCTCCTCGGTCGTGTGCAGCACCCCGTGCGGGCTCCCGACGCCGTAGTCGTCGAAGTCGATGATGACAAGATCTTCCGGTGTGAATCCCTCCTCGTAGAGTGACTGCAGCTCGTTCCAGTAGGTCGGGGTAATGGTGTCGAAATCACCGTTCAGGAATGGATCCAGAGTGAAGCCCTGCTCGACCAGCTCGAAGTCGACGCCGGGTTCGAGACCGACCTGAGCGGCGAGCGCCAGCAGCTCGACCTCGTCGCCACCGCCCTGGAACGCCGCCACGGTCTTGCCGGCCAGATCCTCCGGCCCCTGGATCCCGCTATCAGCCATCGCCACGATGGGGAACCCGGACTTACGATGGAACTGGGCTACCGCGATCAGTGGCACGCCGCGGCTGCGGGCGACGAAGATAGCGGCCGCCTTGCCAAGCGTCAGGTCCGCAGCTCCGGTGATGATCTGCTGGTCAGGACTGACATCCGGTCCGCCAGGCAGCACCTCCACGTCGAGATTCTCGTCGTCGTAGAAGCCCTTCCGGTCGGCCATGATGTAGCCGGCAAACTGCGACTGGGGTACCCAGGTGAGCTGCATCACCAGGCTCACCCTCTCGGGACCCGCCGTCGTGGTCGGAGCGGCTGTGGTTGGAGCGGCAGTCGTTGGCGCCGGCTCGTCTTCACCACACGCCATGGCAACGAGAGACAAGGCGAGTAGGCCGACGAGGATTCTGCCACGGGTGCGGGTCATGATTCCCTCCGATGGTCAGAGCCTGTCCGAGCCTCGGCTCGAGACCCTGGCACAGGCTGGGTTGAACGATCATCCTATCAGTTGGCCCACCCGCTCGGAGGAGGCCGCTCACACCGTGGAATGACTGGAATCAGAGGCCAACCTACCTAGAAACGAAGCGACTGGTAGAGGCTCGGGGAGGATCGAACCCACCGTCGGTCTCCCACCCGAGAAGCGCTGTCAGCGGCTCTCCCGCCGGTACGGCGTCCCCAGCGCGGCGGGCGCGCCCAGCTTCCGGGCGAGCCTCGGGCTGCTCGTGAACAGGACAAGGAAGAGCAAGGTGAACGCAAAGGGCATCATGAGCAGGAAATCGGATGGGATCGGGACATCCAGCAGTTGAAAAGTGAGGCCGAGGTTGGCGAGTCCTCCGAAGGCGTACGAGGCGAACAGCGCCCTCCACGGACGCCAACCCGAGAAGGCGACCATGGCGAACGCGATCCAGCCCAGACCGCCCGAGAAGCCCTGCTGCCACGCTCCGATGAGGGCCACCGAGAGGTAGCCGCCGGCCAACCCGGTGAACGCGCCTCCGATCAGGACGTGCACGTAGCGGGTGAACACGACAGGCACGCCGGCAGCGTCTGCCGTGGCCGGATCCTCCCCCACGGCCCTAGCCGAGAGACCGCGGCGCGTCCGGAAGAGATAGAAGCTCGCCGCTGCCACGAGCAGCCAGGACAGATACACGAACAGGTCGTGGCCCAGGAGGATCGGCCCCACTATCGACAAGTCGGCAAGAGCATCCGGGAACACCGGATCCAGGTCTCGGGGTGGCGACCTGCGGATCAGGGGATTGCTGCCGATCTCCCCCAGGAACGCGGACAGGCCGCTTCCGAGTATGAACAGTCCGAGACCGGAGACGATCTGGTTGACGCGGAGACTGATGGACAGCACCGCGTGGATGGCCGAGAACAGGGTTCCCACCAGCATGGCCACCAGGAGACCGAGCCACGGGTTGTCTGACCCGGATGCAGCCCAGAAGCCGGTGACCGCTCCGACCAGCAACATCCCTTCGATATCCAGGTTCATGACCCCAGAACGCTCGGCCAGGATCTCGCCCACCGAAACCAGCACGAGGGTCGTCCCCGAGGCTACCGCTGCCACTACCGACAGAACGATGACCGTCTCGTTCATGGCCGGCTGCCTTCGAGCGCAGCCTTGGACCCGGACCGGTCAACCACCCGAACCCGGTACAGCGCGAAGAACTGTCCGGCAGCAGCCGCCAGCAGGAGAATGCCGTGAAAGGCGATCACTACGGAGTTCGGTATGCCCAGCGTCTGGAGAGCCTGGCCGGAGTTCGTGATGGCAGCGACAACCAGCCCGACCGGTATCACCGCGGCCAGGTTCAGGCGCGCCAGTGCCGCAACGACGATTCCGGTGTATCCCAGACCTATCGACAAAGCCCCCGGCTCGAGCGCGCGGAGCACCCCGGACACCTCGATCCCGCCCGCCAGTCCGGCGAGCACCCCCGATAGCATCAGAACGGAGATGGTCTTGCGGGTCACCTTCATCCCTGCGTAGCGCGCCGCCCTCGGTGAGTCACCTATCGCTCGGACCTCGAATCCCCAGGGTGTCTTCCTGATCGCGGCCCATAGACCGAGAGCGAGGATCACCGCCACCAGGAATCCGATATGCAACCCGCGACGGCCTGTCCCCCAGAGAAGCGGGAGTTCGGCCACCTCGGGGATCGGCGCCCCTGTGGGGAAATTCGGCCGGTCGAGGTCCCGCCAGAGGCTGCTGCTCCCCAATACGAGGTAGTTCATCAGGAACAGGGCCATGAAGTTCAGCATCAGCGTGGACGTCACCTCGTCGGTACCGAAGTACCCACGTGGCACAGCAGCGATTGACGCCAGAAGGGCTCCGCCGAGAGCGCCGGCCGAGAGCACCATCGGGACGGCGATCCAGGGAGACAGCCCGTCGGCAAACAGGAGGGCGGCGCCGGATGCGCCGATGGCGCCCGCATAGAGCTGACCCTCCGCGCCGATGTTCCAGATCACCATCTTGAAGGCGAGGGCGGCGGCGAGCCCCGTAAGTATGAGCGGTGTCGCCAGGATCAGCGTCCGCCTCAGGGCCAACTCGGACCGAACTCCCCCCACGATCATCAATCTCAGCGCGGGTATCGGCTCGAAGCCCGTAGCGAGAAGCAGCACCGCTCCGGCGAGCAGGGCCGCAGCCAGGATTCCCAGCAGTAGAGCCAACTTGAACCGAGCCGACTGGCGGGGTCGAGGCTCCACCCTAAGCGAACGCGCGAACGCGACGAGGCCATCCATCCGATCAGTGGACAGGTGCCGGTTCCCAGTGGCCAGTGGGTGACCCGGAGGCAATGTAACTAGGGACAGACATCGACAACCCGATAGGCCTGAGGGCCACAGGGACCTTTATACATTCACTGACCACCGACCACCGACCACTAGACCGGAAGGCTCGCTCCCTCAAGGAATGACACCAGCCAGTCACAGCACCCCTGGACCTCTACCGTGCCCAAGGACTCTCCGGCTGCGACCCGTTCAACTCCCTCGTTGTCGGATATCGGTCCGCCGAAGACCTCGAAACCGCCGCTGATCAACTCCTGTTTCCGCTCTTCGATTGCGTTGAGGACGGACTGGGTCACGGCGGGGCCGTAGGTCGCCTCTACCAGCATGCCTTCGGCGATGCCGCCGTAGTAGATCTCTGGCTGCCAGACGCCGGCGATCAAATCCTCGACGGCCTTCTGGTAATAGGCATCCCACTGAATGCGGAAACCGCCCATCCAGGACTCCGGATTGACGTCCGACAGGTCCTGGTCGTAGCTCGTGAACAACAGTCCCTCGCGATCGGCGAAGGACGGGATACCCGGCGAAGACATGTCGCTGACGATCACGTCAACACCGGCCTCGAAAAGGGTGCGTGCTGCTTCTCGTTCGAGATCCGGGTCATACCACGAGTTCACCCACAGCACCTCCATCCTTGCGTCCGGATTCACGGCCTCCACCCCAAGCGCCACCGCATTGAGAGTCCGCACCTCGATCGGTATCGGGAAACCGGAGACGAAGCCGATCACGTTCGTCTCCGTCAGCAGCCCTGCCATCATCCCGTGGAGGAAACGGATTTCCTCGATCGCGGTGAAGTACTGGGCAAGGTTGTCGGCAAGCAACGTGCCGCCCACGGTCGCGAACTTCGAGTCCGGATAGTCCTCGTTGATGGTCAGAATGTCCTCGGTGTGGCTCGAGCCCGTCGCCAGGATCAACTGGTGGCCTTGCGAAGCCAACTCCTCCAGAGCGAGCTGAGCACGCTGGCCGGGGTTGGCGCCCTCGATCCTGGTCACCTCGATTCCGGGATACGCCTCCTGCACACGGTCGATCGCCGCGCTGTGGGACTCGTTCCAACCGCCGTCGAGTAGCGGTCCGTCGAAGATCACACCGACCTTCAGACCAGAGCCGTCGGCGCCGATCCCGCTGGTGTCCGCTTCAGTCGTCGCCGGCGCCGCTGTCGTTGTTGCGGCTTGGGTGGTCTGCGGGGCCTGGGTGGCTGCTGTTGTATCGGCGGTATCGTCACCGCATGCCCCAGCCAAGAGGGCTAGGACCAAAGTCAGAGCTATCGGTAGCTTCCTTCCGGTCATGACCAACCCCCTGCGTTAAGCCCGACACGTTGCAGTCTGGTTAGCGGGCTCACAGGGTTCTGTCAAGCGTCGGATGCCGCCACAGACGGTACGACACCATCGACAAGTACGCCAGATCGGATCCGTCGCCTGGCACCGGGATGGAGCAGCATCGGGATCAAGCGGGCTTCCTGGCGGACACGGCCGTGTTCAATCGATCGTGTCATAATGGCCGCGAGTTGCCTCACTCCATGACCTGGACACAGAACCGCACCGTCCCCACGCATCCACGGATCGAGGCGTCGGAGCCGCACTCGGTGCCGCGACAGGCGTGCCGGCGTGATTAGGTGGCCTCGGAAACGTGGCTGGGGACGCCAGGCCGAGCCGAGCCCGTCTGGAACGAATGGGCAGGATCTGGACGCCGTGTTCGCCGCCGAGCTCCTCTCGATCGATAAGGCCTTTTTCGGCGTACCTGCTAATGACAACATCGACTTCAATGTCAGATGGGGTGAAGTCCATGCGCTGCTGGGCGAGAACGGCGCCGGCAAGTCGACCCTGTGCTCGGTGCTGGCCGGGCTCTACCGACCTGACGCCGGTGAGATCATGGTCGACGGAGCACCGGTCCAGTTCCGCTCTCCCCACGATGCCCTCGCTGCCGGGGTCGGGATGGTCTACCAGCACTTTCGCCTGGTTGAGTCGTTCACCGTCGCCGAGAACCTCGCCCTCGGCCACGAAGCGGAGGGTCGGCTCTTTCGCAGGAAGATCGAATCCGACGTCAAGGCGCTCGGCAAGGCCTACGAACTGCCGGTCTCCCCCGGGGCCCAGATATGGCAGCTTTCCGTGGGCGAGCAGCAACGCGTGGAGATACTGAAACTGTTACATCGCGGTGTCCGCATCCTGATCCTGGACGAACCGACCGCGGTTCTGACCCCCCAGGAGTCGCAGTCTCTATTCCGCGCGGTCCGTCTCATGGCCGAGCAGGGCAAGGCCGTCATCTTCGTATCCCACAAGCTCGACGAGGTCCTGGCCGTTTCTGATCGGATAACCGTCCTGCGAGCCACCCGCAAGGTGGCGGAGCTGCCGACGGCGACCGCCGACGCCAGCAAGTTGGCGCGCCTTATGGTCGGCCGGGAGGTGGAGTTGCCCGAACGCAGCGATAGCGAACCGACGGCAAAGCCTGTCCTGACCGTCCGGGGAATGACCGTGGCGAGCGATCGCGGGTTCGAAGCTGTGAGCGGCGTCGACCTGGACGTGCGCGGGGGCGAGATTGTCGGGATCGCGGGTGTGGCCGGAAACGGTCAGCGCGAGCTCGCCGAAGCCCTCGCCGGTCTCCGAAGGACGGTGAGCGGCCAGGTGACTCTCGACGGAGACGGCATCACCAACGCCTCACCTCTCGAGAGGATCCGGTCGGGTCTGGGATTCGTCCCCGAGGATCGCCTGGGCATGGGTCTAGCGGGCGGCCTGTCCCTGGAGGACAATCTGATCCTCAAGTCCTACAGGTGGCCCCCTCATCGACGCGGCCCCGGACTCTCATCCCGGACCATCAGGAGAACCGCTGCGGAGTTGACCGACCGGTTCGACATCCGCGGAAGCCTCAAGGACTTCCCGGTCCGGTTTCTTTCCGGGGGGAACCTGCAACGGGCCATACTCGCACGGGAGATATCACAGGACCCGAAGGTCCTGGTAGCAAGCTCACCGAGCAGAGGCTTGGACATCGCCGCCATCGGGGATGTCCGGGAAGTGCTACTCAGCCAGCGCGAGAGCGGCAGCGCCATACTTCTCCTGTCGGAGGACTTGGATGAACTGCGTTCCATGGCGGATGTCATCCTCGTCATGTACGAGGGCCGGATCGTCGGGCGGGTCTCGCCGGATCGGTTCGACCCCGGGGAGGTCGGTCTGATGATGGCGGGGAGCGCCGGAAACGAATAGTGGTCTGTAGCAGCATCCGAGTTCAGGAGGACGAGATGGGTACATTCGATGACAGGGTCGTGATCGTCACCGGCGCAGCGATGGGAATCGGTCAGGCATACGCGCTGGGTTTCGCGAGGGAGGGCGCTCATGTCGTCGCAGCGGACATCGCCGACAGCAGCGAAACGGTCGGGCTCATCGAAGCGGAAGGTGGACATGTCCTGCCAGTCCACGTCGACGTCACAGACCTCGAATCCACGGCTGCGATGGGAGACCGAGTCTGCGAGGCATACGGACGGATCGATGTCCTGGTCAACAACGCCGCCTACTACCGGACCCAGCAACTACTCCCGTTCGACGAGATGTCGGTGGAGGAATGGGACAAGGCCTTCGCTGTCAATACCAAGGGGTCGTGGCTGTGTGCCCGAGCCGTATTCCCATACATGAAGCGGCAGCAGTACGGCAAGGTGGTGAACATCTCATCGATGACCGCCTTCAAGAAGTACGTGCTCCCTGAGGGTCAGGGCTTCCTTCATTACGTCTCCTCCAAGGCTGCGGTGATCGGGCTGACCCGTGGTCTCGCCATCGAGATGGGCCCCCACAACATCTGTGTCAACACCGTGGTGCCGGAGTACATCCCCACCGGCATCTGGGAGGACTACGTCGATACCTACGTCATCGAGGAGCGCATCTTCAAACGGACCCAGACTCCTGAGGACATGGTTGGCGTAGTGCTGTTCCTGGCAGGCAGCGGATCGGACATGGTCACCGGCCAGACCATCATGGTGAACGGCGGCACCCTGCTCCACTGATCGGTCGCCATCAATCATCAACTAGCGACTACCACCTACCACTTACGGCATGTATGAGCCTTCGTGGTCGAGGGATCTCAGGAGACGGCGGTAGAAGATGGCGCCCGCGTCAGGAACCTTGAGGTGAAGCTCGTCTCGTAGATCGAGGGGAATCTCCTCCGGGCGTTGCGACTCGACGATTGCTTGATCCTGGCCGAGGAGGAAGGTCTGGAACTCGATGAGTTCTTCGTCGCTCTCGTCCAGCGAGTGATTCCGCCCGCGCCAGAGGAAGACCCGCGTCGCTTTCGAGGAGACCGGCGACGCGATCATGGAGATGTAGTCGAGGTCGTCCGGCCGATGATCCCACCCTCCCTCAATGTGAGCCACAAAAGGAAGATGCAGCGTGTAGGCATAGTACGAGTGGTTACTCGCCCCCTGGTCTTCAGCCTCGTCGAGTTCGGTCGGTAGGGGTGGCCAGATGGTGTATTTGAGGTCCGAGCCGTCAACGTCGACCTCGTAACGGGGGGTCACGGTGTTGTCTCGCGTGCCTAACAGTCCCTCGTGGACCCAGGCGAAGTGGGACACGTCTAGGAAGTTCTCGATGGCTCTTCCGGCCGACGTCGACCATACGCCGTCGTACACCAGGATGGTGTGGTATCGCTCCTCGTCCCACAGCCCCTCAGGAAAGGGCGGAACGTCGGATACCGGTTCATCCAGGCACACCCACACCAGCCCGTGGGCCTCCTCCGCTCTGAAGGCGCGGGTTCGGGCCTTCGGGGGTATCGCCGAGCCCTCGGGTAAGGAGGGGATCCTGACACAACGCCCGGAGGGGTCGTACTGCCACCCGTGGTAGCCACAGGTTATCTTGCCGTCCTCGACCCAGCCGAGAGAGAGCGCCGTTCCTCGATGGATACACAGATCCTTGAGGGCGCAGATTCCGGAATCGGTCCGGAACAGCACCACTTTCTCATCGAGAAGTTGCACGGACGTCGGCCGGTCGGATATGTCGTCGGCCTTCGCTACCGGATGCCAATAGTTGCGCAGGCCGGCACCCAATCCGACACCCCCTGACTCGATCAGCGGCTTGCCAATGCTAACACCGGACCGTGGTCTGCCTCCTTGAGACATCGCCGTCAGGGTGCCAGAGCACTGGCGCCGAGACCTCGGTCCGCGAGCAGTTTGCGAAGGGCGATAGCCGGAGCATCGACCCCCTTCACGTGCAATTCAGCGGTGATGTCGAGCGGCAACTCCTCCGGGCGCTGCGCCTCTACGATCGGCTGATCCTGCATGGCGACCGTGTGCTGGGTAGATCGGTACTTCTCGTCCGACTCCGGATCCAGATCGTAGTTTCGCGTTATCCACGTGAACCGCCGGGTCCTGGTTTGGGTCATCGGCTGCAGGACGATGTCAAACCGGTAGTGCGCGTCAGCCTCCTGTTCCTCACCGTGGTCCTCCGTATCACCATGGAACACCTTCTCGGTCGGTCGGAAGCCCGCCTCCGTGATCATGAACCAGAAGGGCAACATGAACCGGTAGAAGATTCCCTCCCGAACCCATCCACCTTCCGCTGTCTCATCCCGGATATCCGTCTCGACCACGTAGTTGAACCCTTCGTTCTCGTGGTTGACGGGACCGGTGTACACCATCGGCCGCTCCGGATCACCGAGCAGCCCGGTGTGGACCCAGGCGAAGTGGCCGGCGTCGAGGAAGTTCTCCATCATCCGGCCGGCACTGGCCTCCCACTCGAACGGAGGCAGGAATATGGTTCGGCATGCCGGATCGTCCCACTCGGGCATGGGGCCCGGCCCGTCGTGTGGATCACCGAGCGTTGCCCAGATGACACCGAATCGTTCGATCGCGGGATAGGTGGGAACCCTCGCCCGGGGAGGGATGGGTGCTTTCGGATCCCGCTGCGGAATACGGACGCATGCCCCCGAGCGATCGTACTGCCATCCATGGTATCCGCAGGTGAGTTTCGATCCATCGACCCATCCCATCGACAATGGACTCCCCCGATGAATACACAGGTCCTTGTAAACCACCGCTTCGCCATCGAGCCTCACGATGGCCAGCCTTTCACCGTGCAGCATGGTCCCGACGGGGTTGTCGGTAACTTCCGAAGACATCGCGACCGGGTACCAGTAATCCCGCGGGGCGGGGTGGGCACGGGAATCGGAGCCGTTGTTACTCATCTCGCAAACCTCCCCACGCCTCGATCTTGTCCGTGACCGTGGCACGATCCAGCATAACCCCGAGCGCCTTCGCGTCGCTGGTCAGGGGCCATTGGTCCGATCCCTTGGAACTCATCATCTAGTGATGCCATGCGACTCGTCGATCGCGCAGCATCCTGCGGTAGGCCAGGGCGCCGGCGTCCGTCCCGCGCAGGTGGAGTTCGGCGGTGAGATCGAGCGGGAGTTCCTCGGGGCGCTGGTTCTCGACCACCATCTGATCCTGACCCATGACCACCGCGTCGAATGCGTACCAATCCTCGTCCGGCTTGGTGAGGTTCCAGTCGCGCGACGTGAAGAACCATTGGATCGTCTCCCTGGAAGAGACCGGACAGCACGTGAACATCATGGAATAGTTCCGGCCCTTCGGGCTCATCGACTGGGTGTGCCGTTCGTCTTCGGGTATGCGCGTCGTCACCGTCAGCCGGACTGTGAAGGGTAGGAACAGCCGGTAGGACCGGACCGTGTTATTACGGTCGTCGGGTACGTCATAGCCGAACCCGTCGCCGCGAAGCTCCGGTTTGACGTGCGGGTACATCGGTTCGTCGCGCTGGCCCAGCAGGCCGTCATGCACCCACGGGAAGTGCGTGTAGTCCAGGACGTTCTCGATCACCCGCGCCGCGTTGGCCTTCCAGCGGAAGTCGTCATAGAGCACCGTCGTCATGGACTCGCTCTCGTATGCCGGATAATCGGGGATGGGATGCTTCGGCTCGTCGAGCGCCACCCATACCAACCCGTACCGCTGCTCGGTCCGGTACCGGGGAACCGTGGCGGCCGGGGGTATGCGACCACCAGGAGGAAGGGTGGGTATCAGGGTGCAGGCGCCGGTCCTGTCGTACCGCCATCCGTGGTAGTGGCAGACGATCTCGTCGCCCTCCATCCATCCCAGCGACAAGGGCGTGCCGCGGTGGATGCACAGGTCCCTGAGAGCGACGATCTCATCACCCGAACGGAAGAGGACCAACTTCTCGCCCAGCAGGGTGGCCGCCACCGGACCCGCCCCGACGGAAGACGCCCTCTCCACCGGGTGCCAGTAGTTACGAAGCTCGTCCATCGCGCCGTCCCTTCGACTCGCCCCTCAACCCGTGGCGAGAGTATCACGCGACCCGGGCGCCGCGCCGGTCTGGCCATGCCATCGGGTACCGCCCGCTATCGTCGCAACCTACGGTCGGCCCGAACGACAGGGACCTGAGGATCAGGCGGTGGAGGAGCATGGGTTTCGGAACCGGACGGGGGGTGGTAGCCACCGCTAGGGGCGGGCCGCTCTCGGTGGAGGAGTTGAGAATTCAGGATCCGGGTCCCGGCGAAGCGCTGGTACGGATCGCCGCCAGCGGCGTGTGCCATAGCGATATGCACTACGTTGACGGCCATCTCGGAGACGACTTCCCCTACCTGCTCGGACACGAAGGCGCCGGATACGTGGAGGCGGTCGGCGACGGGGTCGACCCTTCACTCGTGGGCGAGTTGGTAGTACTCACCTACCGGGCGCCCTGTTACGGGTGCCGTTCGTGCCGGGCGGGCCGGATCGACCGGTGCCGCCGTCCCCTCGATGCCTCCACCCGGCCCACCACTCGGGACGGTCGCGAACTTACGCCGGCTCTCGGTCTCGGCACCTTCTCTGAATACGTGGTCGTTGCCGCATCCCAGGCGGTACCCATCCCGCCGGGCTGCCCCCCGGAGCAGGCCTCCCTGTTGGGCTGCGCGGTCTCGACCGGAGTGAACACCGTCCTGCGGACCGCCGCCGTGGAACCCGGCGCGACCGTTGCGGTATTCGGGGCCGGCGGGGTCGGCATCAACGTCATACAGGGCGCCCGGCTGGCCCGGGCCGGGCGGATCATCGCCGTCGACCTGGCCCCGCGAAAGCTCGAATGGGCCACCTCGTTCGGCGCGACGGACACCGTGGACGCCTCCCGGGCGGACGCTGTCGAGGCGATCCGGGACCTCACCGGAGGCGCCGGCGTGGACTACGCCTTCGACGCGGTAGGGATCTCCACCACCCTGCGCCAATGCGTTGAGGTACTGGACTACCGGGGCACCGCGGTGTTGATCGGATTCCCGCCTGCGGACCAGGTCCTTGCTCTACCCATGCAGGGCTTCTTCTTCCCCGGCGCCACCATCAAGGTCTCGCTCAACGGTGACTCGCTGGCATCCCGGGACTTCCCCCAACTCATCGACTGGTACCTGGAGGGCGAACTCGACCTCGACGGTCTGGTCACCGAGACGATCGGCCTCGATGACGTGGGATCAGCCTTCGAGTCGATCCATCGAGGCGACACCATCCGGAGCGTCATAAGCCTCACCTGAACCCGGGCAATGCGTAGCTCCATCCGCGTGGTTTGGCGGCCCGTCCACGTCGATCGGGCGTGCCGCCGGGCGCTGGCCAATCCCATCGAGAAGGCCGGATCGTGCTCGGCAGGTCCGGGCCGCCGCTGACATATTTCGGCGACATTTCATCGTTAGAACGGAGGCATCACAAGATCCTTCGAAAGGATGAATGGGATGAATCGCAGAGTATTGACGACCAGAACCCTGGGGGTAGTCCTTGGGGTCATGCTCAGCGCGGGGGTGCTGATCGCCTGCACGGCTGAGTCCGAGGGGCCCGAAGGCCAGGATTCCATCGGCGGTGAGATGAGCAACACCGGGGAAGGTACTGAAGGCGGCGCCGGTGAGCACGGCGGCGGCGCACAGGGCGGTAGCGAAGGCTCCGAGTCCGGTGGCGAAGGAGCGAGCGCAGCCATGTTGGCGCTGGATGAGACCTTCGACCAGGTTCGCGCCGGCGCCCGCCTGATCCTCAGATATGACCCTCCGAGCAATTCGTTCATGGGCACCGTGGAGAACACCACCAACAACGTCCTGACCCGGATGAGGATCGAGGTGCACCTGTCGAACGGAACCGAGCTCGGCCCCACGGCTCCGGTGGACATGGTGCCCGGCGAGGTGTTGCAGGTCAGCCTGGCGGCCACGCCCGAACCGTTCACCGGATGGACACCACACGCCGAGGTCGGCAGCGGCGAAGGCGGCAGCGGAGGCGAAGGGAGCGAGAGCGGCACCGAAGGAGCCGGAGGCGAAGGCGGTAACGAAGGCGGCAGCGAAGGAGCCGGTGGTGGAGTCGGCGCAGAGGCCGGTGAGGCCGCCATGTCGAGCCCGATCGTTCCACTCGACCAGCAGTGGAACGGCGTGCTGGGCGGATTAGCGATCTGGGCCCGCTACGACACAGCCACCCACACCGTCTACACAACGGCAGAGAACACCCTCCCGCAGGTACTTTGTTATGTACAGACCGAACCTCACCTGAAGTCGGGAGCGACGACTGTGGCGGAACTCGGTCCGGGCGTGATGGGACACCTGAGCCCCGGCCAGGTAGTAACGTCCAAGTTGGCGGTCGCCGATGAACCGTCGGTCGCTGGAGTCTCCTACGACGGCTACGTCACCCACATGGAAGTCTTCGACTGCGGCGGCACCGGTCCGGTTCCCCATGCGCCCGGACAAGGTGGTGAAGGCGGCGGCGAAGGAGCCGGCGGCGAGGGTCACGGTCCCGGCAGCGAAGGCGGCAGCGAAGGGGCCGGCGAAGGCTCGGGGGCCGGCGGTTAAGAAGGCAGCGCAGCCAAGCTGGCGCTGGACGAGACCTTCGACCAGGTTCGCGCCGGCGCCCGGCTGATCCTCAGATATGACGCTCCGACCAATTCCTTCCGGGGCACCGTCGAGAACACGACCAACAACGTCCTGACTCGTGTCAGGATTGAGGTGCACCTGTCGAACGGGACGGAACTCGGGCCGACCATCCCGGTGGACATGGCGCCGGGCATGGTGTTGTCGGTCAACCTGGCAGCCACGCCCGAACCGTTCACCGGATGGATCCCGCACGCCGAGGTCGGCAGCGGCGGAGGCGGGGGTGAAGGAAGCGAAGGCGGAGGCGAAGGAAGCGAGTCCGGCGAGCATGGCGGCGAAGGCGAGGGAGAACACGGAAGCGGTGGCGAAGGGGGCGGAGGCTGACCGGAGCCAAAGGACGGAGACCGGAGACTTGAGGAACGATGCTCCGGCCATAGGCGTATCCGGTGGAGCCACAAGATGGCTCCACCGGAAGGGCTTTCGTCATGGCGCATTGCGACGGCTGCCATGAGCGGCGATGTGCTGATAATCGAGGACAACGAGAGGATCGCCAACTGGGTCCGGGTGTACTTCGAGAGGGCCGGGTTCTCCGCCGAGGTCGCTCACGACGGCGAATCCGGCCTCGCCCTGGCCCGCCGTCTGTTCCCGGACCTCGTAATCCTTGATCTCATGCTTCCCGGCCTTGATGGAGTGGAGATCTGCCGGATCCTGCGTCGCGAGTCGGATGTCCCCATAATCATGCTGACCGCCCGAGAAACGCCTGCCGAGCGGATCATCGGGCTGGATAGCGGCGCCGACGATTACATCGTCAAGCCCTTCGATCCGGAGGAGGTCGTTGCCCGAGCCCACGCGGTGCTCCGCCGCGTCAGAGACAGAGTCCAGCAGGTCCTGACACGGGGCCGCATCACGCTTGATGAGACCACCCGGAGCGTCACGGTCGACGGCGAACCCGTGACCCTTACTCAGGGCCAGATTGCGCTGTTGTCAACCTTCATGCGCCATCCCAACCAAGTGCTCACCCGGTACCAGCTAATCCTCCAGACCTTCGGTTACGACTTCGAAGGGTACGACCGCGCCATAGACAGCCAGGTCGCTCGACTGCGGAAGAAGATCGGCCGGGGAGGGAGCCAGCCGATCCGGACCGTCTACGGCACCGGCTACAAATTAGTGGTGGAGGACCATTGATGTCTCTGCGCTCGCGGATCATGGTCTCGATCGTCCTGGTCATCCTGCTGACCATCGGCATCGGCATCGGCATCGCTTTTTACACGGTGCAGAACCGCCTCGATGCCTTCGTAGATCGGATAGGCAGGGAGGAGGTGGGCCGGCTAGCCGCGAATCTGAGCCGGGAATACACCGCCGCCGGTGGTTGGGAGACGGTTGAGCGGCCGCTATCGGAGGCTGGATACGTCATCGATGGAACCCTGCGGAGTGAGGGGTCCGAGCAAGGTGAGCACGAATCGGCGGAGTCACTCCACCAGGATCCGGTGCGAGTAGTCATCACGGACGCCGATGGACGGGTGGTCAAGGACAACCTGTCCGAACTGCCACCCGGAACCATCGCGCCCGATCTGGCCGGACGGAGCGAGACGGTCTTCGATCTCGAAAGTGACCTACCAGTGGGCCGCGTCTACCTGGATGTGAACCTTGACTTCCTCTCAACCGAGTCCCATGGGTTTCTCAGCACGGTCCTGTACATAAGCCTGGCAGGCGGTGCGTTGACCGCCGGTGCCGGCATCCTGTTGGCCGCTTGGTTGTCGAAACGGATCACGGCGCCGGTGACGGCTTTGACGGAGGCAACCCAGGCAATCGCCCAGGGTGACACCACCCACCTCCCCGTCACTTCGTCGGACGAGTTGGGCAGGATGAGCGCCGCCTTCAACCGGATGACCTCGACCTTGGAAACCCAGCGCGAACTCCGTCGGCGCCTGATAAACGATGTTTCCCACGAACTGAACACCCCGCTGAGCGTGATCCAGTTGGAGGCGAAAGGGCTCCGGGACGGCCTGCAGACGCCAGAGGAGGCCTCCACCCACATCATCGGGGAGGTGGACAGGCTACGCGGCCTCGTCACCGATCTGAACTGGCTCGCGGAAACCGACCATGGAGAGTTGAGGCTCACCTTCCAAGCATGCTCGGTCCTCGAGCTGCTCACCGCGGAGGTGGATCGCTGGCGGCCCCAGTTCCAGGCTCAGCAGGTCGAGCTGTCGCTGCAGACGTCTCCCGACCTCCCGCTCGTCGGCATGGACCGGGCTCGCATGAGCCAGGCGTTGGGGAACGTTCTGAGCAACGCCGTTCGATGCACTGAAGCCGGTGGGGAGGTTGTACTCGACGCGGGGGTCGAGAGCGACGGTTGGCTGGCCATAGCGATCATCGATAACGGGATCGGAATCCACGGCTCAGACCTTGCCCATGTCTTCGACCGCTTCTACCGGACCGACCGATCGCGGAGTCGGGGGATAGGAGGCACGGGTCTGGGCTTGGCCATCACCAAGGCCATAATCCTGGCCCACGAAGGCACGGTTACGGTGGGGAGCGACGGACCTGGAAGGGGAACCACCGTGACCATTCGCCTTCCCCTGAACCGGCCGATGCCCTCCCCCACGCCCATGGACTCCGCCTCGGAAGCGGCGGACGCACCCGGGCAGGTGTCATAGGACCCGTCCGCAACGGATCCGGGCCCAACCACCGTAATCCGGCACGACGAAACCACACCGACAACCCGGACCATCAGCCAGCCTGATCGCTTACGATCATCAACGCTTGGAACCAACCATCTAGAAGGATGCCGGGTCGGAAAACGGAACGTGAAAACCGCCTCGCCGGGGACGGGCGGCGGGCCGGCGCGGCTCTGGTGGGGATGCTCGCTCTGGTTGTCACGGTCACAGGATCCGATGCGGGAGCGACTCCCCCGCTACCGCCCGAGGCTTACACGGCACCTTCCACCACCGTTTCGCCGGCGGTCACCGATCCGGCGTCGCTGCCGTCCACCGCACCGGCCGTCCACGAGCCCCGCTCCTTCACCATCGCCGCCACCGGCGATCTCCTCATCCACAGCCCGATAGTCCGCAGGGCCCGCAGCGCCGACGGCTGGGACTTCACGGCGATGTTCCGTCAGGTGGCGCCGATCCTGCGGGCGGCTGATCTGGCCGTGTGCCATGTCGAGACACCGATGTCACCGGACAACAAGAACCTATCCACCTTTCCCCTGTTCAGCGTGCCGAACCACCTGGCCGATGCCATCGCGTACGCGGGATACGACACCTGCTCGCTGGCCTCCAACCACTCCCTCGACTCCGGCATGAGAGGGGTGGTCGGCACCGTAGAGGCGCTCGATCGGGTCGGGGTCGCCCACACCGGCATGGCCCGCACCCCCGAGCAGCGCGACACGCTCAACCTGCTGCACGTGAACGGGGCGACCGTGGCCCACCTCTCCTACACCTACGGGCTGAACACCGGGGCGCTCCGTCCCGAGGACGCCCACCTGGCCAACATCATCGAAGAGGAGGCAATCCTCGTGGAAGCCGGACGGGCGCGAGCCGCCGGAGCCGACTTCATCCTCCTTTCCCTGCACTGGGGAACCGGGTTCAGGCGAATGCCAGACCGTTTCCAGGCCGATCTCGGACCACGCTTGCTGGCCTCCCCCGACGTCGATCTGATCATCGGCCACCATGCCCACGTGGTGCAGCCCGTGAGCCGGATCGGCAACGAATACCTCGCCTACGGGCTGGGCAACTTCATCTCCAACCAGTCCCCCCGATGGGAGAATGGCAAGCCGGGAACCCAGGACGGCGCCATCCTCCGGTTCACCGTCACCGAAGACCCGGCCGGCCGATGGTTGGTGACCTAGATCTCGCACACCCCGACCAGGGTGGACCTGGCCACCTTCGAGATCGTCAACGTGCTCAAGCCGACGGGCAGGCATAGCCCCGTCGAGCTGGCCGCATCGGCCGCCGATACCGCCCGGGCCCTCTACGCACTAGATGATTAGTTCCAAGGGGTGGGGGTGTTAAATCCACCGTTTCTGGGGTTGAGGGGTCCAAGATCCGGGGTGTCAATTTTCCTCGATCCTTGGAGGACCTGG
>LXNI01000076.1_pt1 | contig 112383 bp, 95 predicted proteins | sample 809091 | NCBI WGS metagenome assembly LXNI01 (sample SAMN04870527, study PRJNA318959) | sponge metagenome | biome: 01000161; feature: marine sponge reef; material: water | host: Sarcotragus foetidus | place: Greece: Milos, Mediterranean Sea | collected 2013-05-29 | depth 5-7 m | reverse complement strand
GCAGGTGGGTGCGTTCTTGAGTTTCGTGCTCCAGTTCGTGAACGAGGAGATCGGTGAGGTCGGGTACTTCCCGGCGCCCGAGAGCGTCCTCGACGGCGCAGCCGCCGAACTCAACGCCGCCCTATAGGTGGTTGAGACTGACCGGCGGGGATGTATGGAAGCCGGTCCTCCCGGCGGGCAGGTCGATGAACCATCGGCCTGCCCGCTTCCTCCCGGCAAACCGATGATGGACCTGACCCCGACCAAGCGATTCGACGGGATCGTTAGTCTCGGTCACCGAACGGAGATGGAAAGATCGCAACGCGTGTGACATCGGAAGCTCTACCGATGGCCTCCACCCTGCGCAAGAGACGGCGGCCCGGCGAGGCGGTAATACGTGGGCTGCTGTTCATCGCAGCCGCTCTCTCGATCCTCACCACGGTGGGCATCGTCCTCGAGTTGGGGAACGAGGCCCTGCTCTTCTTCAGGTCGGAGGAGGCGTCGCTGGCCGAGTTCCTGTCCTCCACTCAATGGCAGCCGGCCATTCTCGACTTCGGTATCTGGCCCCTGATCCTGGCCACGCTGACCACCTCGGTGGTGGCCATGCTGGTGGCGTTGCCGGTGGGACTGGCCACCGCCATCTACTTGAGCGAGTACGCCACGCCCCGTGTAAGAGGGACCATCAAGCCGGTACTCGAGGTGCTGGCCGGCATTCCGACAGTGGTCTACGGCTACTTCGCCCTCACCTTCATGACCCCGCTCCTCAGGTCCATTCTGGGGGTGAGCCTGGTGGAGATCTTCAACACGGCATCCGCCGGGATCGTGGTGGGCATTCTCATCATCCCGCTCGTCAGCTCCATGTCCGAAGACGCCCTCCACGCGGTGCCGATGTCGCTCCGGGAGGCGGCGTACGGGGTGGGGGCCACCAAGTTGGAAGCCTCGCTGCGGGTGGTCCTGCCGGCTGCTCTTTCCGGCATCACAGCGGCCTTCGTGGTGTCGATCTCCCGAGCCATCGGCGAGACCATGGTGGTGGCGATCGCGGCCGGCGCCGGGCCCAAGAATTTCACATTCGGTGAGGACAACCTGTTCGGTTACATCCTCAACCCGTTCGTGGCGGGCGAGACCATGACCGGACACATCGTCCGGATAAGCGGGGGTGACCTGAGTTACAACTCGATCGACTACAACTCCATCTTCGCCATCGGCCTGGCGCTGTTCGTCATCACCCTGACGCTCAACATAGTGAGCCGCCGGTTCGTAGCCAGATTCCGCGAGGTGTACGAATGACGGCGTCCGGCACGGAAGCCAACGGCGGCGCCTCCAACCTCCTCCGGACCTCGTCGCAGATGCGGCGCCGGCAGCGCCGGGGGCTCATCGCGAGGTTCTCCTTGCTGGCTGCCCTCATGGTGGCTGTGGCTGCGCTGGTGACTCTGATCGTCACGATCCTGAACTCGTCGTTCGGTCTGGTGGCCGTGGAGAACGCCCAATCCCCGGGCGACCTGGTGACGAGCCGCGGATATCCGGAGGGCACCGCGCTCGGCGACCTGAGTAAGGAGGATCTGGTAGCGCTCCTCGAAGCCGAGATCTCGACCAACCTCGGGCGCCGGTTCGAGCGGGAGCAACGCTTCTTCGACAGCCGGCTGGTTTTCGAGGATCCGTACGTTCTCAACGACCTGTGCATGTCGGGGGAGCCCCCACCGGCCTGCTACCTGCCCGCCCGGAGTCCGTCCGACGTGGAGGCGCTGGTGGTGGAGAGGGTGGTCTCGCCGACCATCGTCGGCACCTGGTCCTTCTTCTCGTCCGTGTTCGACCGTGACGAAGTGGAGGCATTCGCCGCGGAGAAGTATCCCGACGCGGAACTGGAGTTCCGATCCTGGCTCTCCTGGGACTTCGTGACAAGCCCGCAGTCACCCGAGCCGGCGTTCGCCGGGATTCGCACCGCCCTGTTCGGGTCGCTCTGGGTGGTGCTGATCACTCTGGTCTTCTCCTTCCCCGTCGGGGTCGGAGCGGCGATCTACCTCGAGGAGTACGCGCGCGAGAACCGGCTGAACGCCATCCTGCAGACCAACATCAACAATCTGGCCGGCGTTCCGTCGATCATCTACGGGATGCTCGGTCTGGCGATCTTCGTCCGGACCCTGGAGGTGATCACCAGCGGCTCGTTCCTAGGGACGGGCGGCGGGGCGACCGCCAACGGCCGGACCATCATCTCGGCCGGCTTGACACTCGGTCTGCTGATCCTGCCGATCATCATCATCAACGCCCAGGAGGCGATCCGCGCAGTGCCGGGCTCGCTACGGCAGGCGGGTATGGCGTTGGGTTCAACCAGATGGCAGACGGTGCGCTCCCATGTTCTCCCGAACGCCCTTTCGGGCATCCTGACGGGCACCATCCTGGCCGTGGCCAGGGCACTCGGAGAGACCGCCCCGCTGGTCGTGGTGGGGGCATCGACCTTCATAACCACCGATCCGGCCGGACCGTTCTCGAAGTTCACGGTGCTGCCGATCCAGATCTACCAGTGGACCAGCCGACCTCAGGACGAGTTCCGCAACATCGCCGCCGCAGCCATCTTGGCGCTCCTGGTATTGCTCCTCACGCTCAACACGGCGGCGGTGATCCTTAGAAACAAGTATTCTCGGAGGACAGCATGACAACCGTGGGCAAGCCTGAGGTGAACGAGAAGAAGCGCGTCGACCTGAACGTTCCGATGGAGACCTCGACCGGGATGGGTCTCGATACGGTCGCCATGGAGGCGGTGGACCTCAACGCTTTCTACGGAAAGTTCCGGGCCGTCAGGGACGTCAACCTGTCATTTCGGGATAAGCAGATCACAGCCCTGATCGGACCGTCCGGATGCGGCAAGAGCACCCTGTTGCGAACCCTCAACCGGATGAACGACCTGGTTCCGGGCGCCAGGGCGGAGGGCGAAGTCCGGTTCCACGGGCAGAATATCTTCGACGCGTCGGTGGATCCGGTGGAGTTGCGGAGACGGGTGGGAATGGTCTTCCAGAAGCCCAACCCCTTCCCGAAGACCATCTATCAGAACGTGGCCTGGGGAGCCCGGATCAACGGCATCAAGAAGGACCTGGACGATCTGGTCGAGCATTCTCTCCGCCAGGCCGCACTCTGGGACGAGGTGAAGGACAAACTCGACGAGAGCGGCTACTCCCTGTCAGGAGGCCAGCAGCAGCGTCTCTGCATAGCCCGCGCCATCGCGGTGAAGCCGGAGATCATCCTGATGGACGAACCGACCTCGGCGCTCGACCCGGTAGCGACCCTACGGATCGAGGAGCTGATCCAGGAGCTCAAGGTCAACTACACGATCATCATCGTCACCCACAACATGCAGCAGGCGGCCCGGGCTTCGGATTACACGGTATTCCTCAATATGGACCCCGACCGAGCCGGATACGTGGTGGAAGCGGGGACCACGGGCGCGCTCTTCACCAACCCTGCCAAGCAGGAGACGGAGGACTACATAACAGGTCGGTTCGGATGACCGAGTTCCGCAGCCTCTTCCATTCCGAGCTCAACCAGCTCGAGGTCCTGCTGCTCGACATGTCGGAGCTGGCGGAGAGGCAGATAAACGACGCTGTGGAGGCGTTGCTGCAGGGCGATGCGGAACTAGCCCACCAGGTGGTCCTCCAGGATCTCGAGATCGACCGACTCTACGTGGAGGTGGAGCGGCGCTGGCATGAGGTAATGGCTCGCCAGACTCCGGTTGCCTCGGATCTGCGGCTGATGTCGCTCGTCCTCCAGGCCGGGCACAGCCTGGAACGGATGGGCGACCAGGCATCCAACATAGCCAAGATCGTGGAGGCGACCTCCACCCTTCCTGCCAACCGGACCATCCTGTTGCATATCCGGGAGATGCGGTCGATCGTGGTGCCGATGGTGGAGACGGCCATGGAGGCGCTCGTCAAGAGAGACCTCAACCTCGCCCTTCGTTTGCCGGAGCTGGACGATCCTGCGGATTGGCTGAACCGCAACATGTGGAAAGAGGTGGCCGCCTGTGCGTCCAACCCGGAGATGCTCGAATGGGCGATCCACATGATGCTGGTGTCGAGGGCCCTGGAGAGGGTGGGCGACCGGGCGGTTGATATCGGCGAGCAGGTGGCGTTCCTGCTGACCGGCGAGCAGCACGAGTTCCCCGAGGGCTGGGTACCCGCGAGCGGTACCGTATGATCGGGACGTCGATCCTGGTGGTCGAGGATGAGGAGACGCTCGCAGAGTCGCTTCGCTACAACCTGATCCGGGAGGGTTACGAGGTCACGGTGGTCGACGACGGTCGCGTGGCCCTCGATACATTTCGGGCCAAGGCTGCCGATCTGGTGGTTCTGGACCTGATGCTGCCCGGGCTGGGCGGCTTCGATGTGCTGAGGCAGATCCGGGCGTCGTCCGAAGTCCCGGTGGTGGTAGTGACCGCGAAGGACTCTGAGCCCGATGTGGTGGCCGGCCTCGAGCTCGGCGCCGATGACTACGTGACCAAGCCCTTCTCCATGCGCGAGTTGATGTCCCGGATCAGCGCCAACCTTCGCCGGGCATCGCAGGGCCTCCGTCCTCCCGATTCGCTGGTGCTCGAAGGCGGGCCGGTGGTGCTGGATGTGGATCGTCATGAGGTCCGGGTGAACGGTGAGTTGGTCGGTTTCCGGCCCAAGGAGTTCGATCTCCTGGAGGCGTTGCTGCTGCGCCAGGACAGGCTGGTTCACCGCCAGGTCCTGTTGGAGGACATCTGGGGGGTGCCCTTCTTCGGCGACCCCAAGACGCTTGATGTGCATATCCGCCGGCTGCGGGAGAAGATCGAGGATGATCCCCGCTCTCCAGAATGGATCGTCACGGTTCGGGGCTTGGGGTACAAGTTCGTCGTTGAGGGCTGACCCGAGGCGACGCCGCCCAGCCATGGCCGGCAGAGGTTCGGCCGCGGCCCCCTTCCGGACCGTTCCCCGCCGCTCCGCGACCGCTCCACCCGCCCTGAGGCCGTAACGGATGGCTCTCCCGGCCCGACCCGCTGCCCACCGCAATGGCCCTGTGATCGTTCGGTGGGTTACATCGGCAAGCTTGGTGGCGGCGGGGATTGCTGCACTTGGGGCCCCACCGCCGTGGCCGTGGGTGGGCATGGTGGCGGTGGTGCTGGGGGTGGCTTCGGTGTTGCTCCAGTACCGGCTTGATCGTCAGGAGCGGAGCGTTGCCGAGACCCTGATCGAGGAACTCGAGGCGGACAGGCGGGAGATGTCGAAGAGTCGGGATCTGTACGGATCGCTTCTGTCTTCCTTGCCGGTCGGGGTGGTGGCCGTTCAAGCGGGCCAGGCCGTGTACGCCAACCCGGCTGCCATCGAGGTGCTCGGGGAGCGGGTGACCGAGGCGGGCTCACCCGTGCCCGGTGCGGTACGGGAGGTCATCGAGGAAGCGGTCTCCGGCCGATCCGCGTCAGCCCGGTTCTCGCAGGGACTGCCCCGACGGGTGATGGAGGTTGCTGCTGGTCCCGTTGGCGAGGGGCTGGTGTTGCTCCATCTATCCGACATAACCGAGCGGTCGCGAATCGACCGGATGCGCCAGGACTTCGTGATCGCGGCGTCGCACGAGCTCAAGACTCCGGTGGCTGCCGTCAAGGCGGCGGCCGAGACGGTTCTGATGGCACTCGAGGACGATCTGGATGTGGTGTCCAGTTTCTCGGGACGCATCCTCGACAACGCGGTCCGGATGTCAAGAATCGTCTCCGATCTCCTCGATCTGTCCCGTCTCGAGTCGGGCATTCTGCCGTTGGAGGCCTGTGAGCTGGCGGAGGTGGTGGGAGAGGTGGTGGAGCCGTTCCTCGCCGCTCGCCCCTCGATCGAGTGGGAGGCTGAGCCCACGCTGGTCATGGGTAGTCCCTCCTACCTGGCGCTGGCGTGCCGGAACCTGCTGGAGAACGCGGTACGTCACACCCCGGACGATGGCGAGATCCGGATCACGATTGGTGCTGCCCACGGCGAGGCGACCGTCGTGGTGACGGATAATGGAACCGGTATCCCGTCGGATGAGCTACCGCGGATCTTTGAGCGCTTCTACCGGGTCGACGCGGCGCGTTCTCGGGCCACCGGTGGAACGGGTCTGGGCCTGGCGATCGTCAAGCACGTGGCGGACCTGCATGACGGCCGTATCGAGGTGGAGAGCAGGCTGGGGCAAGGTTCCAGCTTCCGGCTTCGCATCCCGGTTCGCCCCCATTCGTAAGACGTAGCCGCACTCATAACTCGGCCTGACCGTGCGACCGTGTTGGTTTAGTGAGGGAGGGACCGGAGGGCGTAGGGGTTGAGGAACTGGCGCCCCCACAGGTGTTGCCTGTCGGCATGGCTCGCGGTGGCCAGGTCGCAGGCCTCGTTCCAGTGGTCATGGATCGCAGTGATCTGTTGATCGGCGATCTCCCGTGCCTGCGACTGAGACAGGTGGTAGTGCTCGGCATGGGCGACACAGCGCGCCACCTGGCTAATGCGGTCGCCGTTAGCCCCGAAGGCCATCGCCTGGGCGACCTCTCCGCCGGTGCGAGCCTGCGGGCAAATGTCGTACGCGGGCGTCAGCGTCAGGTCTGAGCCGTCCCAGAATGCGGAGTGGTTCCGCGCGTGGTCGTCGGTGTTGCCAACGAGGACGTTGAAAACGATACGCGCGAACAACTCCCGCAGCGTCGCGTCGGCGGAGGTGAAGCGGGATCGGATCTCGTGGGCCAGGTCGGCGTAGCTCGCATAGCGGCCCGCGATGCCATAGGCGTCGTGCCGCTCCAGAATCGTCAGCACCGAGACCATCATGCGCCGAGCGCCTCGGTCGGTTCGGTCGAAACGCTCCACCAGCAGGACCTCTCTGCCGAGCGCTCTCGCGAGTTGGACGGGCGCGGCATTGATCCCAGCCCGACGGGCCAGATGCATGGCGATGAACTCGGCCTTGACGACGGGGTAGGGATCGGTGGACGAAGAGAACTTGGCGATCATACGCCGGGTGCCGTCGGTGATCAGCGCCTTGGGCCTTGCCCCGCCCACGGAGGTTCCGTGCAGAAGCGCGCGATCCAGCGCGGGCGTGAGCGGCTCGCCAGACTCGACGCGGTCAGCGGCATCTGCGAGTTCGGCGAGTGGCGCAGAGTCGGCGGAGCGCGCCCGGTAGTGGCTGGAGGACGACTGGAAGTCGAGTGCGCCGATGCGGTCCGAACCCGACTCCAAGAGGTACGCGAGGACAGCCAGCTGGGAGCGGCTGCCGGCGCGGCGATCGATCACTCGACGCCCCCAGGCATCGGGGGCAGCGTCGGCCACGCAGCCGGCGATCTCGCCCGAGCGCGGCCGGAGCTCCCCGCGCTGCAGCGGCAACTCGGGCAGGTAGAGCGCCACGGCGTCCGACCTCTGCAGGTAGCTGCGGGCGTAGGCGAAGGTCACCACAGCGCCGCGGTCGTCGAGTCTGCCCGCTACCACCGGCTCAGCGGCTCCATCCAGCCAAATCCACACGAAGGCGTGGTCGGGGCACTCGACTGATTCAGAAGTCGTCATCAACATCGCGTGCCCGCACCGACGCGGGCAGAACGGCCAGCCGGGAGCGGACGACCTCGCCCTCCGCGGAGCGCAACGCCGGGTCATGGTGGAAGAGCGGGACACCGACCAAGGCCGCGGCCTCGAACGCCGTGCCCAGCGACACGCTCGGGTCACCCCGCTCGACCTTGCGTATCGTGACCACAGACACGCCGACCCGCTCAGCGAGTTCTGCAAGCGTCCATCGGCGCTCACGCCGCGCCAAGGCAACCCGGTCGCCCAGCATCCCGATGGCTTCGGTCGTCTCTGGCCGGAGTGGCTTCATTTTACCCATATCGAAATAATACTTTCTTTGAAATCCGCTTAGAGCTATCTTACTATCTCTCACATCAGCGGGCACTGTCTCGTGGGCGGAGTTCATGCGGAGGATCTGCTCGGCACCGATGGGCCAGCTTCGGAGCGAGGCTCTCACACCTTCGCTCTTCGAGTGGGCGCTGGAGCGGGAACAGGAAGGGAGCGCTCGTGGACGGGACCGTGCAAACGGGAGATGATGAGCGGCTGGATGTGTCACAGGCCCTCTATATGTTGCATATCGCCAAGCACCTACACCGGCTGACGCGTCCACCGATCGGAAGGGCCGGCCCCAGGGAACATACGAGGCTTAAAGGAGCGAACCGCCGATTCCCGGCATCCGGCCGGGCATGGCCGACCACGCTCCGAACCAGGACAGGTGGTGGTGGGGGAGGGCCCGGTGCGGATGCTGGTCTCGGCGCGATTTTCGCGCTCTTTTCACCGGATCAGCGGACTCCTCAGGCGTTGGCGGCGGACTCCACGGCCTCCGCGACCCGTTTCACCACGGCCGGGTTGAACACCGACGGGATGATGTAGCTGGCGTTGACCTGTTCGGGTCGTACCACCGAAGCGATGGCGCGGGCGGCGGCTACCTTCATGGCTTCGGTGATCTTCGTGGCGCGAGCGTCCAGGGTCCCGCGGAAGACTCCAGGGAAGGCCAGCACGTTGTTGATCTGGTTTGGGTAGTCGGAGCGACCGGTGGCCACCACCGGTGCGTACTCGCGCGCTACCTGCGGATCGAACTCCGGGTCGGGATTCGCCAACCCGAACACGATGGGGTCGGGGGCCATCCGTTTGATCTCTCTGGCGTCGAACAGGTCGGGGCCGCTCACGCCCACGAATACATCCATGCCCTCCAACGCCTCGAGGATGCCACCCCTGCGGCCGTCCTGGTTGGTGTGTTCCATCAGCCAGATCTTCGAGGCGTCCGTGAACGTGCGGTCCGGGCTGATGATGCCGCCCCGGTCGAGGGTCACGATGTCCGCGATGCCGGCCGCTTCGAGGAGCTTGGCGACGGCGACGCCGGCCGCGCCGGCCCCGCTCATGGCCACCCTGACACCGTCTATCTCCTTGTCCACCACCCTCAGGGCGTTGGTCAGGGCGGCCAGTACCACGATGGCCGTTCCGTGCTGGTCGTCGTGGAAGACCGGGATGTCGAGCGAGGTGCGGAGCCGGTCCTCGATCTCGAAACAGCGGGGAGCGGCGATGTCTTCGAGGTTGATACCCCCGAATACGGGGGCCAGCATCTCAACCGCCCGCACGATCTCGTCGGTGTCCTGGGAATCGAGGCAGATCGGCCAGGCGTTGACGTTGGCAAAACGCTTGAACAGGGCGGCTTTTCCCTCCATGACCGGTAGGGCGGCCACCGGCCCGATGTTGCCGAGTCCGAGCACGGCGCTGCCGTCCGTGACGATCGCCACCGAGTTCCCCTTGACGGTGAGGTTGCGAGCATCCTCGGGTCGCTTGGCGAGCGCCCGGCTGATCCGGGCCACCCCCGGTGTGTAGGCCATCGAGAGCTGGTCACGGTTGCGGAGCCGGATCCGGTTCCGGACCTCGAGCTTCCCGCCCAGATGGAAGAGGAAGGTGCGGTCCGAAACCTTGTGGACCGTGATCCCCTCAACCGCGCCTACCGCATCGGCGATCTCGTCAGCGTGGTCGTCATCGCGGGTGTTGGCGGTGACGTCCAGCACCAGCCGGGTAGCTTCGGATTCTACGAAGTCGAGCGCGGTGACTACCCCACCGGAGGTGCCGATGGCGGTGGTGATGCGGCCGATGGCGTGCTGATCTTCGGGCGGGGCGTACAGTCGGAGGGTTACCGAATACCCTGCGCTTGCCAGTGTCATAGTGTTCCTAGGGTTGTCCTGGGCACCCGGCCCGTTCGTTTCTGACGGGTTCGGGACCCGAAAGGTTACTCCGGCCATCCGCTCCGCCTTCCGGGGGGCTCCGTTCGAGGGTGCAGGTCCGATACGAATCGACCGCAGATATTCTCAGGTCCGGTCCAAGTTCGTGGGGAGGCGTGTCCGTGACCAATGCCGAGATAGCAGCCGTCTTCGACGAGTTGGCGGCGCTCACGCGGATCGCTGACGGGACCGCCCAGTCCTTCCGCGCCCGAGCCTACGAATCGGCGACCAAGACCATCAGGGGGCTGCCCCAACCCGCCGCCGAGTTGTCCGCGGCGGATCTGAGGCGGGTTCCGGGGATCGGTAAGTCCACGGCATCCATGATTCGCGAATACGTAGAGCACGGCCGGCTGGGCCGCCTCGAAGCCCTTCGTCAGGAGTATCCCCCGGCCTTCCAGGAGTTGGTACGCATCCCGGGCCTGGGTCCCAAGCGGGCCGTCGCATTGCGAACGGCCCTGGGGGTGGACTCGGTGGACGCCCTACTCGTGGCGCTTGATTCCCGGGCAGTACGGGAGCTGCCGGGTTTCGGTCCCAAGACGGAGGAGAACCTGCGGCGGGCCATCGACCGGCTCGGCTGGGCCGGCAAGGAGCGGCGGACCCCGATCCTCGTGGCGATGCGCGAGGCTCAGCGCCTGGTTGCGGACCTGAGCCAACTACCCGGGGTCGACCGGGTCGCGTACTGCGGCAGCCTGCGGAGGTTCCGAGACACGGTGGCCGACCTCGACCTCCTAGTGGCTACCTCCGATCCCGCTCCGGTAGCCCGGCGCCTGGCACGCCGGTCATGGATCAGCGAAGTCATCGGGTCGGGCGATACCAAGACCTCGGTGCTGACCCACGCCGGCCTCCAAGTCGATGTGCGCATGGTGCCCGAGCGCCAGTGGGGAGCGGCTTTCCTTTACTTCACCGGTTCCAAGGAGCACAACATCCGGTTACGAAGACTCGCTATCGAGCGGGGCTGGGTGCTCAGCGAGTACGCCCTGTACGAGTCCGGAACGGAAGCCGTGGTGGCACAGCAGACCGAGGCGGACATCTACCGGGCGCTGGGCATGGAGTGGGTACCTCCACCGATCCGGGAGGATCAGGGGGAGATCGAGGAGGCTCTCGGCGGTCGGCTGCCCGACCTGGTGGTTGAGGGCGATCTCCGCGGTGACCTGCATGTCCACTCCGACATGTCGGGGGACGGGCAGGATTCTCTCGAGGCGATGCTGGACAAGGCCGTGTCCAAGGGACTGGAGTACATCGCGATCACGGACCACGCCGAGAACCTGGCCATTAACGGGGTCGGGCGGGATGAGATGCTGGCCCAGCGCCGCCGCATCGCCCGCCTCCGAACCCACTACCCGGGGTTACGGATCCTCCACGGGGTGGAGTTGAATATCGGACGGGACGGTTCTCTGGACTACGACCATGCCTTCCTCATGGCCTACGACTGGTGTGTTGCCTCCGTCCACAGCCATTTCGACCTTCCGCAAGAGGAGCAGACCGTGCGGGTGATCACAGCCATGGCCCACCCGGCGGTCGACGTGGTCGGTCACCTCCAGGGACGGAGGATCGGGCGTCGCCCGCCTATCGACTTGGAGGTGGGTGCGGTGCTCGAAGCGGCCGAGTTGACCGGAACGGCTATCGAGATCAATTCCCACCTGGACCGGCTCGACGCGACCGTAGAGGTGCTACTCCAGGCCCGGGGAAGGGACGTGCGCTTCGTCATCTCCTCCGACTCGCACAACACGGGGGAACTGGACCAGACGGCTTGGGGCGTCCTCCAGGCTCAACGAGGCCGGGTGAGCCGCGACATGATCGCCAACACCTGGCCGGTGGATCGCTTCCTCGCCTGGGCCCGGGCGCGACGGTACGGACGCTAGGCCGACCGTCCGGGCGGGCGCCCGGTCCATGAACTCCGCCACTACTTCCAGCAACAGATCCGGGGCTTCCAGCATGGCTATGTGGCCGATCCCGACCAGCGGCCGGTAGAACCAGTCCGGGCGGAGGTCCGCCAACCGTTCTGCCGCGCTGATCGGCACCACCCGGTCGTGCGTGCCGTGGATGAGAAGGGTCGGCGCCCGAACATCGAGCGCCGTCCGGCGCCAGCGCGAGAAGGGCACGAGGTTGGCGATGACCGATTGAAAGGCCTCCAGGTAGGCGTGCGGTGGCCAGGGCATGGCTTTCCGCTCGGCGGCAACCCGGGCGTGGAGCCGCCTGACCCTCGCAGACATCCGCCCCGGCCCGCCGGCCAGCAGGTCGAGGGAGGTGTCGGTGGTCTGTTCGGGTGTCCCCCGGCGGAGGAGCCGGTTCACGAACAGGAGGTTGGCGCCCGGCACCAGATACATCAGCATGCTGGTGACCCAGGCCGGAGGAAGCCCTTCCAGGTCGGCGGTCGATCCCGGCGTATCGATCAGCACCAGACGTTCCACCAGATCGGGGCGCTGTCCGGCCAGGATCATGCTGATCATGGCGCCCATCGAGTTCCCGATCACCAGAGCCGGGCCGCCGCCCTGGTATTCGATGAAGTCGGCCATGAGTGCTGCCTGAGCCTTCATCGAGGCGCTCCGTCCTGCCGGAGGGGTGCGGCCGAAGCCGGGTAGCTCTGGCGCCACCACCCGGCCGTAGGCGGTCAGCGGTACCGCCGTTTCCACCCAATTGACCGCCGATCCACTCAAACCGTGGACCAGCAACACCAGCCGGCCTTCCCCGCCGTACTCCATGCCGTGCAAGGGGCCATGCAGGTCGATGGTGAAGCGTTCCATGCGGTCAGGGTACCCGGCCGTGGAGCGTGCGGATCAGTAGGCGACGGTCTCCCGGATGGCGGCCATGATGTCGTCGGCGCCAGGACGGTATGCGTCTTCCAGCGGAGGGCTGAACGGCACGGGCACATCGAGGCCACCTATCCGGTGGATGGGCGCATCCAGGAACTCGAAGGCGGTTTGGCCGAGATCCGCCGCGATCTCGGCACCGACTCCGGCCAGACGGTTGGCGGCGTGTACCACCACGGCCCGGCCTGTCTTGCGCACTGAGGCAGTGATCGTGTCCCGGTCGAGCGGTTTCAGGGTGCGGAGATCTATGACCTCCACGGTGACCTCGGGCGCCAGGCGGTCGGCTGCTAGCAGGGCTTGGCGCACCATCTCGCCGTAGGTGATGACGGTTACATGATGGCCCGCCCGTGCGATCCGTGCTCGACCGATCGGGGTAGCACTGTCCCCCCGTGGAACCTCGCCCCGAAGGCTCCGGTAGAGCGGCTTCGACTCGAAATAGATGACCGGGTTGTTGTCCCGGATAGCGGCCAGCAGGAGCCCTTTCGCGTCGGCCGGCGTGGCCGGGGCCACCACCTTCAGGCCGGGGGTATGCACGAACCACGCCTCCGGGTTCTGGCTATGGAAGGGGCCCGAGCGGATCCCTCCGTCGGCCGGGGCCCGGATCACCCATGGAACGGCCGCCTGCCATCGGTAATGGGTGGTGGCGGCATACTGGACGATGGAGTCGAAGCCCGTGGAGATGAAGTCGGCGAACTGCACTTCGATCACAGGTCGGAGCCCCATCAGACCCATGCCGGTGGCGGCACCGATGAAGGCCAGCTCGGTCATCGGTGTATTCATTACCCGCCTGGCGCCGAACTCGGCTTCCAAGCCCTGGGTGGCCTTGAAAGCGCCTCCGAAGTCGCCCCCGATATCCTCGCCCATGACCAGGACATCGGGATCACGCCGCATCTCGGTCCGCAGCCCGTCCCTGATGGCCTCGATATAGGTCATGGTGCGGGTGCCGGTCCGGTTGCTGTCCATCACGGTGTCCTCAGGGGGCGTATACACCGTCGGAGACGGTGCCAGGGTCCGGCCATTCGCTCGACTCGGCAAACTCCACCGCGTCGTCCACGATCTCCCTGCACTTCTCGGCGACGCGGGCAAGGTATTCGTGGTCGACCAGCCCGCGCGAGGTGAGTTTCTCCTCATGCAGGATGAGGGGATCGCGGGCCTTCCATTCGTCCAGGAGCGCCTGCGGGACGTATTCGGCGCCGTCGTGGATGGCGTGTCCCAGCATTCGCATGGTCCTGGCCTCGATGAGCGTCGGTCCGCCGCCGTCCCGGGCCTTGCCCACCGCCGACTCGACGCTCCGGTAGACCTCCTCGACATCGTTGCCGTCGACCGTTAGGGACTCCACCCCGTGGGCCGTGGCTCGAACGGCTAGGCGGTCGATGGCCATCTGCTGGCGTAGTGGTGTCGAGTAGGCGTACTGGTTGTTCTCGATGATCACCACGAACGGGGCTCGTTGCACGGCCGCCAGGTTGAGCGTCTCGTGAAACACGCCGGCGCACGACGAGCCGTCACCGACGAACGTAAGGGCCACACGGGGCTCGGAACGGTAGGAGAACGACATGGCCGCACCGAGCGCCACCGGCATCGTTTGGGGAAGGTGGCTGATGAAGCCGATGAGGTTCAGGGACAGGTCTCCGCATCCGTGGAGGTTGGCGTCCCGGCCCCGTGTGACGCCGGCGGCCCGGCCCAGCTGGTTGGCCATGAGACGTCGGGGGGTCATGCCTCTCACCAGGTAGCAGCCCAGGTCGCGGTGCATGGGAGCGACCACATCGTCCGGAGCGAGGGCTATGCCGGCGCCCGCGCTGATAGCCTCGTGCCCCCGTTGGTTGAAGGTGGTTCCCACGCCCCGGCCTTGCTTCCATAGGGTCACGAGCTGGTTGTCCATCGTCCGGGTGAGCCGCATCCAGTAGTGCAGGTCGATGTTGAGCTGGTCAGGCAACGGGGTCACGGATTTGATATTAGAGGGCCCGCGTAAGGGCTCGACGGCGGGTGAGGGTCGCCCGGAACGCCAGTGGCCAGTGGCCAGTCCCACCGGCCTACCGGCTATTCGTTACCACCCACGCTCCACTAGCTATTGTCGACTGTCCACGGTCCACTGACCCAAGGTCTTGATGGCCTTCAGAAACCGGCCCAACTCGGCGGCGAGCGCCTCGCGTTCCGGCCGGAGGTCCGGTTCTTCCGCTGCGGCCGGATCATGCCGCGTCGCCATTCTCAGCCCTGCCGACAGGAGGGAGAGGGAGGCGGCCTCGGCCGAAATCCGCTCCTGCTCGACGTAAGCGAGGCTGCGCTCCAGCGCTGACTGCAGGAAATCTTTACCGTCTGATGGTCGGCCGGCCATCTCCTCCGCCAACTGTCCGGCTACGACTGAGTACGCCTCGAGGAAGTGGCGCAGCGCCCAGGGGGCCCGGTGGGGGCGTAGCCTGTCCAGCACCGGCGCCGGTCCGTCGTTGAGGAGGAGGGATTCCCAGGCCGGGACCCGTCTGGTGAGTTCGCTGGTCACCTGGCCGGCGAAGATCTCCCGCTCCGGGAGGAAGAAGTCGGTTTCGAGCAGGCCGGCCAGCGTCTCCAACCCGTCGTGGAAGCCTTCGAACAGGGAGTTCCCGGGCACCCGGCCGGCCGAGGCGATCGCCACCTCCGCCACCGCCGGTACTACATAGTGATGCGCGATGGTGTTGCGATAGAAAGAGGCGGCCAGGCGCTGGTCGGTTTCGATCCGGTAGGTCGACGACGCCCCGCCGTGCCCGGATTCGCCCCGGTCTACGGTCACGATCCCCCGGCGCGCCAGCGTACCGGCGATCCTTTCGATTCCTGACCGGTCGAGGGCCGCCAGACCGTCGACGGAGGGCAACCGCCGGGTGCCGGCATCCAAGACCAACTCTTCGACCACCTCCCCGAGCCTGGCCATGGACAGCCCGAGCGGTTGGGCGTCTCCCAGGATGGCCGATACCACTAGCGACGTGGCCGTGACAGGCGTGGCGCGGTTGATCCTCGAACAGATCTCGGTCCCCAGCGCCTCGACCATGCCGCGGCGATCGGCTTCCGTTCGCCTGCCCAACAACTCGGCCATGGACAGTGGCTCGCCCAGGCGGACATGGATGTCGCCGTAGTCCCGGCCCATTGTCAGGACGTTCTTGACCATCCATATGAAGGTCTCCCGCCGCTTGGCCGCCCCGCGCTGCTCCGCGACGTAGGGTTCGACTTCCTCCACGTGGTCGTAGCTGATGGACACCGGTATCACATGGATATCGTCGCATCGGCCGTTCCACAGGGCCTCGGCGGCGTAGGTGAGCAGGCCGAAGGTGGGCGGCGATACCTTGCCGGTCCGGCTCCGGGTCCCCTCGATGTACCACTCCACCGGGTGGCCCTGTTCCAGAACATGGGCGAGGTAGGCCCGCAGAACCCGCTTGTAGATAGGGCGGTTGCCGAACCGGCGGCGGATGAAGAAGGAACCCGAGCGACGGAGGATCGGCCCGAGCAGGAAGAAGTTCATGTTGATGCCGGCGGCCGTGTAGTTGGGCGGGCGCCCGTTTCTCCACAGCAGGTTGTGCAGCACGGCGTGGTCGAGCTGGGACTTGTGGGATGGTAGGAAAACCAGTGGATGGATGGATCCGAGCTCTGCCAGTCGCTCCAGTTCCTCGGGGTTGTAGCGGACGCTCCGGTAGTTCCGGCGCCACATCATGCCGGCCGCCCATCCGCCGAACCTGGACACGAGCGGCGAGGGTTTGGTGCTCACCTCTCGCAGGTACCTCCCGGCGTCCCGCATGGCCTCGCGGTCGGTGCGGCCGGTTTCTCTGGCGATCCGGGCTAGATCGGATCGGAAACGGGGATCGGCGAGGACGCCGAGGCGAGCAGAGCGGGGGATCATCCGGCAGTCCCAGAAGGGATGGCCGGTACGCGGTTGCTTCCGGGAATCGGCACGGGAAGGATGATACGTACCCGACCGGCTACCGGCTACCGGCAACCCCCGCTTCTCGGGATGCCAGCAGTTTCCGGTTGAGCTTGCCGGTGGTGGTCTTGGGCAGGTTGTCCACGTACTCGATGATGCGCGGGTACTTGTAAGCCGCCACCTGGGTCTTGACCTGCATCTGGAGCTCGGAGGTCAGATCCGCGTTGCCCGGCACTCCCTCCGCCAGTACCACCAGCGCCTTGACCACCTGTCCCCGGATCGGGTCCGGGGATGGGATGACGGCCACTTCCGCCACCTTCGGGTGCCGCACCAGCGCCTCCTCGACCTCTGCCGGTCCGATCCGGTATCCGGAACTCGAGATCATGTCGTCATCGCGGCCCAAGAACCTGATGTAGCCGGCCTCGTTGATGGTCGCCTGGTCGCCGGTCATTATCCAGCCATTGCGACGCATGGAGGCGGTGGCTTCCGGGTTGCCCCAGTACTCCAGCATCCCGGTCGGATCGCCCGGGCGTACCGCGATCTCCCCGATGCCGCCTGCCTCGATGGGTTTGCCGTCCTCGTCGAGCACTCCCACCTCCCGGCCCGGATAGGGACGGCCCATCCAGCCGGGCCTCCCCGGCCACAGTGCTTCGCACCCGCCCACCAGATGGTTCACCTCGGTTAGCCCGTAGAACTCGTTGATCACCGCCCCCAGTTCCGTATCGCTCCACCTGTGCAGCTCATCGGCCACCGACTCCCCGCCGCTGGCGATGACCCTCAGATCGAGGTCGAAGGTCTTGGCCGGTTCGGGAACCTGGGCCATCATCTTGAGGGCGGTGGGGGTGAGGAAGGCGTGGGTCACGCCGTTACGGGAGATCACGTCGAAGGCCCGCTCTGCGGAGAAGCGCTGCTGGTCGGCCACCACCGGGTTTCCGAGCACCAGGGCGGGAAGCAGGATGTCGAGCAGGCCACCCACCCAGGCCCAGTCCGACGGCGTGTAGAACACCGTGGACTCGTCGAATCCGATATTGAAGAAGAGCTTGAAGGTGAGCAGGTAGCCCTCGATGATCCGCTGGGCGTGGAGGGCGCCCTTGGGATGGCCGGTGCTGCCTGAGGTGTAGAGCAGCATTGCCGGGTCTTCCGACGCGGTATCGACCGGTTCGAACCGGGGCGGGAAGTCCTCCGCATCGGCCAGCGAACGCTCGCTCGCGCCCAGCCGGCCGGAGATGATCACGGTCTCGAGGTCCGGCAGTTCAGGCCGGACCGAACGGATAGCGTCGGCGTAGGGCTCGGCCACGATGATCGCCCTCGCTCCCGAGTCCCCGAGGATGTGGCGGTACGAGTCCGGTCCGTAGAGCGCGGACATTGGCAGGACCACCGCGCCGATGGAGTAGACGGCTAGGTGGAGGGCGGCCAGCTCGGCCCCCTGGGGCATGACCAGGGAGATGCGGTCGCCGCGCTCCAGGCCGAGGGACACCAGGAAGTTGGCGTAGCGCTTGGCGAGGCGGACGAGTTCCCGGTATGACCAGATGTCGCGGCGACCGTCCGGCCGCTCCACGTAGAGAGCGATCCGCCGGCTGTCCGTGGACCAGCGGTCGAAGACCTCGGCGGCGATGTTCATCCGCTCGGGAACGTCCCACGCAAAGCCGTCGACGATCGTCCGGTAGTCGCCGAAGGCGGCGAGGTCGGTGTCGAAGATACGCATCGGCGGTGGATTCTAGGTGGATGGCGTTCGAACCTCCGCCGGCCATCACTGAAGCTGCCGCGCGCCGGGCCGGTAGGTGGCACGACCAATCCTGGCTTCCACGGCTCCGAGCCCGGCTACGGTCATACCGTTCTCGGCACGGTACGGAGGGCAGGATGAGCAGGGTTGGATTCATCGGAGTCGGCGTTATGGGCGCGCCGATGGCCCGCAACCTCTTGAGGGCAGGTCACCGGGTTCGGGTCTTCGACACCAGCCCGGCGGCCCTGGCCGCGCTCGTAAGGGACGGCGCCGAGGAGGCGGTCTCGGCTCGGGAGGCCGCGGTAGGGGCGGAGCACGTCATCACCATGCTTCCCACCGGCCGGCACGTCTCGGAGGCGGTCCTCGGGGAGGACGGCGTGTCCGGATCCCTCGATCCGGCGGCGCTCCTGATCGACATGAGCACCGGGTTGCCGGCCCATTTCGACGCCACCGCCGAGCGCTTGGCTGCCTCCGGGCGCCGGATGATCGACGCGCCCGTGGGTCGAACCTCCGAGGACGCCGAGGCCGGAACCCTGCTGGTCATGGCGGGTGGCAGCCCGGAGGAGATCGACCGGGCCCTGCCCATCCTCGAGATCCTCGGCGACCCGGTCATCCACTGCGGTCCCAGGGGCGCCGGGATCCGGACCAAGCTGGTCAACAACTACCTGTCCGTGGTGTCCAACGTGGTGGTGGCCGAGTCTCTGATCCTGGCCGAGCGAGAGGGACTGGATCGCGACATGGTGATCGAGGTGCTGATGGGTACCACGGCGGGACGGGGGCATCTGGCGACCACCTATCCGGGCAAGGTCCTGGCGGACGACCTGGAGCCCGGCTTCATGATCGATCTGGCCCACAAGGACCTCGGTCTCGCCATCGGGATGGGCGAGGCCGCGGGCGTCGCCCATGGTACGGGTCTGGCAGCCCTCGAGTGCTACTCGTCTGCCCGGGACCATGGTCTGGGCCGATTGGACTGGACTGCGATCTACAACTTCCTGCGCCGATCGGCCGGCTCATGACGCGGTGCCGGCGGGCCGGTTTGCGGATGGCGGCGCCGGGCATCACTATCACTCCGGTTACTCGGATCCGGGAGGGATGACATGCTGGACAAACGGGCTCTGAGGCTGGCCCGCGGCGCCAACTACGCTTCGCTGGCGACGGTGATGCCCGACGGGTCCATGCAGGTGCATGTGATGTGGGTGGATGCTGACGATGACCACATCCTGATCAACACCGAGACGCACCGGCCCAAGTTCAGGAACATGATGGCCAACCCCCGGGCCACGGTGATGATCCCCGAACGTGGCAACCCCTGGCACTTCGCCGAGGTGCGGGGGGAGGTGGTGGGCACTGTGACCGGCGCGGAAGCCCGCTCCCACATCGACGCGCTGGCCCATAAGTACATGGGGGTGGACGAGTACCCGAACCCGATCACTTCTGAGCGGGTGATCGTGAGGATCGCCCCCGAGCGGGTCTTCGTCTACCCGCCCGGCTGATCATGAAGGCGGTGCTGTTCGACCTGGATCGGACTCTCATCGACCTCCAGACCTACACCGACTACGGCGCTGCCCTGGAAGACGTGGAGTCGATGATCGGATCCTGGGACGATCCACCCGCGCCGGCAACCGACTGGGATGCTCCGACGCAGCGCTGCATGTCGATCCTGGTGGCCCTCAGTGGGGATCCCAGGTGGTGCGGGGTGTCGGAGGCGATCGCCGTCCATGAGATGACCGCGATAGCCGATTCTCATGCCATGCCCCGCCTCGGGGATGCTCTGGCACTATCGCAGGGCTATCCCAGGGCGGTCGTGACGCTGGTGGCCGAGGCGCCGGCCCGGGCTGTCCTGGCGAGGCACGGGGTGGACATTCCGGTGCTGGTGCCCCGCCGCCCGGACCTGCGGCCCAAGCCGGCGGCCGATCAGCTTCTCGAGGCCTGCCGTCTCCTCGGAGTGGCACCCTCCCGGACGGTGATGATCGGTGACTCGACCTGGGACGCCGAGGCCGCCGCGAACGCCGGGTGCGGGTTCGTGGGCGTAGCCGCCACCCGGGAGGGCGCAACCCGGTTCGGAAGCGGAGTGATTTCCGGTGGCGACCTCGTGACTGCTCTGGAGTTGGCGCGCCGGCAAACCTGAGTCGGCCGACACCGCCCGGAGGGCTGGGTTACCGGCGCAGGCGCTGAGACCGGCGGTAGGTGGCCGTCCGACCCACTGACCACTGGCCACTGCCGACTGACCACTGACTCAGATGTATCCGTGGCGGTCCAGGCTTGACAGCGGCGACTCACCCTCCCGCATCTCCTCCCGGACCAGCTTCTCGGCCCCCTCGATCTCCTCCGCGCGCACCAGTACCCGCTCCGCGTCATCACGGGGGATGACCAGGATGCCGTCGAACTCGGCCAGGATCACGTCCCCTGGGTAGACGGTGACGTCGCCGATGGTGACCGGAACCTGGGAAGCGACCATCTCCCAGCGGCCAATGGCGTTGAGCGGCGACAGGTCTCGATAGAACACCTGGAACCCGATGTCCCGGATCCCTTCGATGTCCCGCAGGTTGCCATCCAGGATGGCGCCCACGCAGCCGTGCTGCCGGGCCGAGTTGCAACACAGCTCGCCCAGATGCCCCACGTGCGTGTCGGGATTGACCGACACCAGCACGCTGTCGGGAGTGAGATCCTCGAACACCTGTAGGTAGGAAGTGATCCGTTCGATGCCGGGCTCGCGCCCGACCCACGGCTCGATGGGGGCTCCCTGGACGGTATGGGCCAGCCCGGCGATGCGTTGCTCTGCGAAGAGCGGTCGCAGGTAGCGGGGCAGGACCTGCTCGCGAAGCCCCATCCAGTAGAGGGCGTCGCATACCGCGGGTACGTACAGCCTCCGGTAGCGGGCGCAGAGTTCTGCCGACGGAATGCTCATGATGGGCCTCCAGGAGGGTGCTGAGAATGACGCGGGCGGGTTGGCCCGCGCCGGCTCGACTTGGGGTTTCGTTGGCGACTTTCGGGCCGACTGGACATATCTCAGTCGCCTCCCAAGTAGCGCAGCGCGGCCAGCGCGTAGATCTGCGCCGCCTGCGCCACGCTGTCGGCGGATAGGTACTCGTTGGGACTGTGGGCGCGCGGCAGCATTCCCGGCCCGAAGGCCGCTACGCAGGGGATCCCCGCTGTCAGCTGGAAATGGGGCGCGTCGGTTGCGCCGGGGAAGGCGTCGAGGCGCGGTTGGTGGCCCAGCACCTGGGAGGTGGTCTCCCGGAGGATCGGCACCAAGGGCTCGTCCGCGGAAATCTCGGTGGCAGGCACCATGAGCTCCCATACCAGTTCCGCCCTCAGGTCGGGTTGCTCGGTCATGGCGGCGGTGAGGAAGCGGTTGATATCGTCGATCATCTGCTGCTCCCCCATACCGGGCAGCGTGCGGATGTCGCACGCGAACTCCGCATTGCCCGGATAGACGCCGTAGAACACCCCGGCCTCCGCCATCACGCCGACATTGACGGTCGGTCCGGTGGGGCACAGCGGATGGGGTTCGTAAGTCAGGTAGCTCTCCAGGTCCCTGTCCATCCGATCGATCAGCCGGGCCATCTGGACGGTGGCGTTGATCCCTTCGATACGGTCCGAGATGGAGGAGTGCATCTGGGTGCCGGTGATTCTCACCTTGAATAGCGCCGCGCCCCTCGACACCAGGTGGATTGACTCCCACTCTCGCTCGATGCCGCTGGGCTCCCCGATGAGTGCGACATCGGCTTCCAGCAAGCCGTTGTCCGCCATCCATTTGGAGCCGAGGAGCGATCCTGCCTCCTCGTCCGCGGTGAACACCGCCACTAGGTCTCCGGCTGGGGGTCCGACTGCCTCGATCCCTCCGAGCGCGTAGACCATGGCGGCCAGCGCAGCCTTCATGTCACCGGATCCGAGCCCGATCAGGTTGCCCTCGTCCAGGACCGGGTCCCACGGGTCGGTCTTCCACGCCCTGAGGTCTCCGGCCGGTTTGGTGTCCAGATGCCCGGAGAGCATCAGCTTGGGACCGCCGCCCATTCCCGGAATCCGGACTATGAGGTTGGGTCGCTCGGGAGTCGCCCCCACACGCTCCACACCGGTCACCCCCAGGTCGGCCAATCGGGCGGTGACCAGATCGGCCACGGCCCGCTCGTCACCTGGCGGGTTGGGCGACGGCGTGCGGATCAGTTCCCGAGCGAACTCGAGCACCTCGTCCCGGCGCTCCCGAAGGTAAGAGCGGAGGCGGTCCTCGGTCCGGGTACCGGTCACGCGCGCACCAGCGTCCTCTCCCGGCATGCCGCGGCCAGCCGGTGGAGCCCCTCGGTGATCCGATCCTGGTCGGCGGCCAGCGAGATGCGGACGTAGCCTTCGCCGCCCGGGCCGAACACCGATCCCGGCGCCACGCTGACCCCCTGGCGGTCGAGCAGATCGAGGGCGAACTGCAGCATCGACCGTCCGTGCGTGTTGACCTTGACCAGCATGTATAGGGTGCCTGCGGGCGCCACCAGTTCGAGCCCGGCTTCGGTGGCGGTGCGGACTGCCACCGCGCGGCGTCTCCGGTAGGCATCGAGCATGGCTCGGATCGGTTCCCGAGGTCCGAGCAGGGCCGCCTCGGCCGCCTTCTGCGAGATGGTGCTCGGACACGAAAGCTGGGGCTCCTGGAGCTTGCGGAGCAGGTCGGCCACCGGGGGTGGCGCTACCGCGTAGCCCACTCGCCAGCCGGTCATCGCGTACACCTTCGAGAAGCTGTAGACGGTGATTACCCGGTCCGATTCGTCGTAACGGGCAGCCGCGGTGTGGCAGGCCGTGTCGTCCAGCACCAGCTCGTCGTAGACCTCGTCGGACAGCAACCACAGATCGTGGCGGTCGCATAGCTCCACGAGATCCCGCATCAGGACTCCGGGGAACACCGACCCGGTGGGGTTGGACGGCGTGTTGACGAAGAGCATGGTTGTCCGGTCCGAGATCAGGGCCTGAAGCCGTTCCGGGTCGGGCAGGAAGCCTTCTGAAGCTTCCAGGTGATAGAACACGGGCGTTCCTCCCAGGAGGCGCACCATCCCGTCCATGTTTGGGAACCCGGGCGTGGGCAGGAGCACTTCGTCACCGGGGTTGAGTAGCGCGAAGTAGGTGGAGAAGAGGGCGTTCATCCCGCCGGGCGTGACCACGATCCGGTCTGGATGGGCGGCGAACCCGTCCACCTCTTCCACTTTGGCAGACAGCAGCTCTCGCAAACCGGCGAGCCCGCCGTTGGGCCCGTAGCCGGTCCAGCCCTCCCGGGCCGCCGCGTCGGCGCCGGCCACGATGTGCTCGGGAGTGGGAAAGCTGGGTTCACCCACCTCGAGGCGGATGGTGTCGGGACGGGCCGCCGCCCGGTCGAACAGGACCCGGATCTCGGACCGGGCCAGTGCGACGGCCGGGTCGGCCAGGCGCCTCACCGGGCGCTGCCCTCCCGCTGCCGGGCCTTTTCCTCCAAGTCGGGACGTTGGCCCGCATCGAAGTAACGGAGCGCCCAATCAGCCCCTTGCCATGTGATCAGCTTGCCGTCACGGGGCACCAGGCGCACCAGGTAACGATCCCAGTCCCACGACGCCTTCAGTTGCTCCGGTCCCGAGGGCCCCGTGTAGCGGACCGCCATTTCCTCGGCCACCGGAACCCACTTCGACCCCTCGCCCTTGGCCGGGCCCTCGACGATCTCGGCGGTGCACTGGGCCAGCACCTTGCGGATACGAGGATGGGCGAGTTCCTCGATGCAGATGGCGCATCGCGGGTTGCGCTCCAGGTCCTGCACCCATCCGGAGCGCTTACGGCCCACCACGTAGAAGGCCTCGCCGTCCCACTGGTACCAGAGCGGTACCACCATCGGCCAGCCGTCCTCCTTAAGGAAGGCCAGCTTGAGCAGCCACGTGCTGTCCGGGCTTCCGAGAAACTCCTCGACGTGGCTCTGCGGCATCCCACCGGCGTCGGAGCCCTCCTCGTAGTAGTTGTCCTGCCTGAACTCGCTCATACGCGCCTCCGTCCCTTCCCGGGACCAGCCGGACCCGTCGCCGGGAGGACTGGTTGCTTCATCCGCCGCTGTCGCGCAGAATGCTACCGAACGGGGCAGCTCTGCCCGGAATGTCCAGCGGCCGAGGAGCGCGATGACCACAACCCCCCTGATCGAGGAGATGCCGGGACTCGGTGTCACCGTTGAACGAGATGTGGAAGCCACCATGAGGGACGGGACGGTGCTGCGCGCCGATGTCTACCGTCCCGTGACCCGGGCCGACCTGCCGGTGTTGCTCACGCGCACCATCTACGACAAACGGTCGGGCGTTCCCACCTTCGGTAGCGCTCATCCGGCCTGGTTCGCCGCCCAGGGGTATGTGGTCGTGGTCCAGGACTGCCGGGGCCGGTACGCGTCCGAAGGCGACTTCTATCCCTACCTCCACGAGATGAACGACGGCTACGACTCGGTCGAATGGGCGGCCCGCCTTACCGGATCCGATGGTCAGGTCGGGATGATGGGGTTCTCCTATGTCGGGGCGACCCAGTTGTTGGCGGCCGTGATGGCGCCACCCTCCCTTGCCTCCATCACGCCGGCCTTCACCGCCTCGCAGTACTACGACGGGTGGACCTACAACGGCGGGGCCTTCGCGCTGGCCTTCATCGGCTACTGGGCCACACTCCTGGGGCTGGAGACGGCGCAGCGGGCCGGGGACCTCGAAGGCCACATCGGTCTGGCCGCCGCCCTGGGTGCGGCCCCCAACTGGTACCACACGCTTCCCGTGGCCGGCTACCCGCCGCTCCAGACTCCGCACGTGCCCTACTTCAATGACTGGGCGGAGCATTGTTCCTACGACGACTACTGGAAACGGTGGAGCATCGACGAGGACTACAGCCGGATCAGGACTCCGGCTCTCCACGTGGCCGGCTGGTATGACGTGTTCCTCACCGGCACGGTCAAGAACTTCGTGGGGCTCTCCGGCTCCGGTTACGACGATCGGACGCGTGACAACCAGAAGCTGGTTGTGGGACCTTGGGCGCACATGCCCTGGACACCGGTCAGCCGGCTCGGGTCGGACGGTCCTTCGACGATGGAGATCGACTCCTGGCTGGTCAGGTGGTTCGACCAGACCCTGAAAGGCAGGGAAACGGGAGTCATGGACAGCCGGGTGACCGCCTTCACGCTGGACGGGGGATGGCGGGACTTCGCCTCGTGGCCGCCCGGGGAGGCGGTAGTGGAGGACTGGTTCATCCACTCCGACGGACGCGCCAACTCCAAGTTCGGGGACGGCACGCTCGACCGCGTCGCGCCCGGTGACGAGCCGCCCGACATCTTCATCTACGAGCCGGGAGTGCCGGTTCCGTCCATGGGAGGACATTCGTGCTGCTTCGATAGCATCACCCCGATGGGTCCGGCCGACCAGCACGAGGCGGAGGTGTCCCGGATGGTGCTGGTATACACGTCTGAGCCCTTGCCGGAGGACGTCGAGCTGGTCGGAGATGTGGAGGTGACCCTGTATGCGGCCACGACGGCCACCGACACCGATTTCACCGCCCGGCTCTGCGTGGTGGACGAGGCCGGCTGCTCGGTCAACCTGCAGGAGGGGATACTCCGGGCGCGCTACCGGAAGTCGCTGTCGGATCCCGAGCTGCTAACGCCCGGCCGGGTGTACGAGTTCAAGATCGAGTTGGGACCGGTGGGCGCTCGGGTGGGCGCCGGGTCACGCCTGCGGCTGAACATCTCCAGCTCAGACTTCCCCCAATGGGATCGGAACCTGAACACGGGCGCCCGGCCGCTGACCGAAGGGCCGCTCGATTCGATCCCGGCCACCCAGACGGTGCTGCACAACCCCTCCTATCCCACCCGGGTGTCTCTACCCGTACTGAGATCCTGAAACCCAGGGGGAGCAGGGGGGTTGACACGCGCTGCCGCTCGACGTATAACAGTGGTAGGCGCGTAGACAGATGCCGGAAGAGTGAAGGAGATAGCGGTATGGGCGAGACACATGTATCGGTCGTGATCCGCAACCCCGCCGAGCCGCAACGGACCTGGGAGGGCCTCTTCCTGGTCGACACGGGCGCCAGCGACTGCATGGTGCCCAGGCCTTACCTGGAGGGTATCGGCCTGAAGCCCAAGGGGGAGCGGGTCTACCAGTTGGCAGACGGCAGCGTGGTGACCGTCGACACCACCGCCGGGGAGTTGGAGTTCATGGGGGAGTTCGTCCCTAGCCTCATCGCGTTCGGGGAGGACGGTACCGAGCCGCTCCTGGGAACCATTGCTCTGCAGGCCGCGGGGATCGTGGTCGACCTGCGGACCGAATCACTGAGCAAGGGCCGCCGCTTCCGGCTCTGAAGATGTGGAGCACCCGATCCGGCCGGCCGAGCGCGTCGCTCGCCGGTGGGTGGCGAGATACCAGGCGCGACGGCATCCAGGTGCGGCGGCCCCTGACCATACACATATGTTACTATGTATGGCATGAAGCGAACGACCGTCTATTTCCCCGATGATCTGAAGCAACGGCTGGAAGAGGTGGCGGAACGGGAGTCTCGCAGTGAGGCCTCCATCGTGCGTGAGGCTGTCCAGACGGCGCTCGACACGCGCGATGCTCCGGTCCCGAAGTTGCCTCTGTTCGACGGATGGGGGGATCCCACCCTCGCTGATCGAGTGGACGAGCTGCTGACCGGCAGCGGCTTCGGGCATGATCGTTGATACCAGCGGGCTGCTTGCGGCTCTGGTTGCCGATCAGCGTTTGCATGATGAGTGTGCGAGCGCGCTGCGGGCTGCGCGTCGGCGGATACTCTCTCCCTTTGTACTTGCGGAGATCGACCATCTGGTCCTGCAGTCGGCCGGAGTGAAGGCGGAGATGGCGATGCTGCATGAGTTGTCATCCTGCGGTTACGTCATAGCCCCGGTTGGCAGCCAGGACGTTGGGCTCGCACGAAAGGTGGTCGCTCGCTACCGGGATCTCAGGATCGGCCTGACAGATGCGTCCCTGGTCGTGCTGGCGGAGCGGTACCGGACGGATACGATTCTCACCCTCGATCACCGCCACTTCAGAGCTGTGACCGGATTGTCGGGCCGGCCTTTTCGCCTGCTTCCGGCGGATCTCTGACGGGTGACCCGTCCGGGTCACCGGGTCAGCCGGCGGCCAGGTTCAGGGCGGTTTGGGCCAGGATCTCGGCCGCCACCGCTGTTTCGTCCACGTCTACCCATTCCTCGTCTGAGTGGGCCTGGTCGATGCTGCCGGGTCCGAACACCACGCAGCTGATCCCGGCCGGCGCCAACGCGGAGGCGTCCGTGCCGAAGGTGACGCCGATCGGTTCGGCCTGCCCGCCCGTGGCCTCTTCCCGAGCCCGCTTCAAGGCCTGGACCACCGGGTCGGTCACGGGGGTGTCGAGCGGAGCGGTCATCAGGAAGGGCTCCCGGCGCTCCAACGGGACGTCGAGACCGGCCAGCAGGCTGTCGAACTCCGCGAGCAACTCCGCGTGGATCTCGCCGGGGATCACCCGCCGGTCAAGGCCGATCACGCACTCTGCCGGCACCACGTTGAAGCCGGAACCGCCCTGGATGGTCGTGACGGCGAGTGTGGCCGGCCCGGCCAGCGGGTGTCCCTCCGGGTCGAGGGATGCCAGGTAGCCGGTCTGGAGGATGTCCAGGACCTGTCCCATTGCGTAGATCGCGTTACGCCCTAGATGGGGCTTGGAGGAGTGTGCCGGCGTACCGGTGGTCGCGATTTCGAGGCGCAGCACGCCCTTGTGGGCGGTGGCGATTTCGAGGCTGGTGGGTTCGCCGATCACCGCCATGTCGATCTCGGGATGGGCAGCCGCCAGCTCCAGCGCCCCGGTCCCGCCTACCTCCTCGTCGATGCCGCCCACCAGCATGACGGTGGCTCGCTCGGCCGCATCCACCGACCCGAGCAACCGGAGGGACTCGACCATCGCCACCAGCGACCCCTTGGTGTCGCAGGCGCCCCGCCCGTACACGTTGTCACCGGTAGACAGGGCATCGGCCGTGGCCTTGCCGGAGAGGCCCACCGTGTCGAGGTGGGCGTGGAACATGACCACCGGTCCGCCGTCTCGTCCCGGCAGGGTGGCGATGACGTTGTCCCGGCCTCCCGGATGGACCGGTTCCCGCACGGGATCGAAGCCCCAGTCCCTGAGGTCGGAGAAGAGCAGGCTCGCCAGGTCGGCCTCGCCGGCGCCCCCGTCGATGGCAGGGTTGACGGAGTGGGTGCCCACGTACCGGACGAGCAATCGCTCGACCCTGGCGCGGTCGGCCTGGCCTTGGAACTCGGACGGCACGGGAGCAACGATACCGAATCGGACCCGTCCACCTACAATCCCAATACCACTGTGACTGTGGTCGTGACGGGGAGGCCGGCAAGTGTGCACCACCGGGTTCTTCAGGCTCGGGCCTGACGACTACCTGCTGTTCAAGAACAAGGATTTCGGCAGGGATAGTTTCGACGACCGCCTGGTCCTCGAACCGGACATTTTCGGCGTGGAGGGAATCACTACCTGGGCGGGAACCGATCCCGACCTGGACCGGTTCTCGGGATTCTCCATAGGCGCCAACTCCTCCGGCCTTCTCGTGTGCGATTCCAACGTTCGCACCCTCGACGGCCACGCCAACTACGACGATCTGGTCGAGATCGCCCTGCGCGAGGGCACGGATGTGGCATCGGGCGTGGCCGCGGTGGAGCGAGCGGTGGCGTCCCGCCCCTACCTGTGGGCCAACCTGGTGCTGATCGATCGTCACGGCCAGGCAGCTATCGAGGTGCGGAGCCGGCGAACGGCCGTGCTCCGGCCGGACAGGCCCACCGCCCGATCCAACCATCACACCGAGCTCGGAGTTCATCCCGACAACGATGACCGGTTGACCACGCTCGACCGGATCGCCTCCGCTCAGGCCCGCCTCGACCGGGCCGCCTCGCTGGAAGACATCCTCGAGCTGCTCCGGAGCCACGACCAGGGCGACACGGGTGTTTGCAACCACTTGGGCTACAGCACCGTCTACAGCTACTTACTCCGCCACCAAGCCGGGACGACCACGCTGATGGTTAGCCGCGGAAGACCTTGCGAAGGCTCCCCGCGTGTAGAGATGGAGCTTCCCTTCGGGTCGGTCTGGTCGCCCGGCGGCGTCGAGAACTTCCTGGCCGCCTACCCATCCGATCGGGTACCGGTTTCGTAGCGCTTGCGGGGCGCCGGGATCGAAGGTTTCTGGGACTGCGGGACCCTCGCTTCACAGGCTCCAGAGCGGCAGGTGGGATGCTGCCTCCTTAAGACCCCTCCGGCGCTCGTCCAGGTCGGGCAGGGCACCGGCCACCCGGTTCCAGAACTCGGGCGGGTGGCCCTTGACCTGAAGGTGGGCGAGTTCGTGCACCACCACGTAGTCGATGAGCCTCGGCTCCAGCATGATGACCCGCCAGTTGAACCGGAGGGTGCCATCACGAGCACAACTGGCCCAGCGGCTCTTCTGATCGCGGATCAGTACCCTCGACTTCGGTCCGCGGCCGAGGAGCGGCCACCATGCGGCGACCGTGGCCGGGATCCGTTCCCAGGCCCGAGCGTTGTACCAGGCCACGAAGCTATGGGCGACGTGAAGTAGCCGGGAATCTTCGCCTTGCCCGGGAGGTACGGTGACCGTGAACCGAGCCCCGTCGAAGTCCACCACAGGGCCGGGCAGATCCCCGTTCTCGTAGGTGAGCGGCACGGCTTGGCCCAGATAGGGCATGATCTGGCCCTCTCGTAGGCCTGGCCGGCAGGCCTGTTCCAGGTCAGCCAGGTGGCCGAGAATCCAGGGCGCCTTCGCCTGAACGAACCGCTCGAGCTCGGCCACCGGTGCTGCCCTCGGGGCATACACCCGCACGCCGGTTGGTGTCACGGCCACTTCGACCGTCTTCGTCCGGCGGTCGCTCCGGCGTACCTCGAACTTGATGGTGGTGTCTCCGTGGATGATGGAGCAGTATTCGCGCGCCATCTCGGTCTCCTTTCGCTTCCCGGTCGCCGTCTCCGGAGGCCGGCCCGAAACTGGTGGTCGGGGTCGGGTGTTCCGATCCCTCCCCTCCAGTTATCGCGAAACGGCGGGCTTGTCCATACCCTTGTTTGGTAGTTGGTAGTTAGTAGTGGCCAGTTGGGGGCTGGGGTTGTCTCGGAACTCGTAGGCCCCCCTCTGCTCGTGAGCCCTCTCTGATAGTCCGGTGTTCCGTGCCAGACTGCCCACTGCCCACTGCCCACTAACCAGGCTGGACCCGGCCCTCGGCGAGCAACCGGCCGAAGGCATCGACCGTCCCGGCAATCCCCTCCGCCAGCGGGCGCTGGGGAATGTCGATGACCCGCTCGAGGCCGGCGCCGTCGATGGTCGATGGAAGCGGGAAGGGCGCATCATCAAAGGTGGTCTCGATTCCGGGAGCGGCGGCGTCGATCGCCTCCGCCACCTCCGAGATGTGAGCCACCGGGCCGCCTACGTTGTGGACCAGGGCCCGGTCGGCCTCGAGGCGGGCCGCGGCGATGAAGATGCGGGCCATGTCCTGGGCGTGCTGGTAGGTGACCGTTCCGCCGTGGTTGATGTGGCCCGTGACTCCGGCCGCTGCAGACAGCATCGCCATCGTGGCCGCCGAGGTGAGACCCTGATCACGTCCCAGGCCGTAGATGACGGAGGGTCGCAGACCCACCGAGCCGATTCCCCAGTCCGCGCTGTAGATCCGGGCGGTCCACTCGTTGGCCTGCTTGTAGGCCCCGTAGAGCGTGGCCGGAGCGGCGGGGGAATCGTCGTAGACCACCCCGCCTTCATACATCTCGGCGGGGCCGAACACGCCGATCGAGCTCGCATAGGTAACGCCCCGGACCCGCCCGTCGGTCCGTCGGGCCGCCTCCAGGACGTTCAGGGCGCCGGTGACATTGACCCGCGAGCCGTTGACCGGATCGGCCATGCAGAACGGGACCTGGAGGGCGGCGAGGTGGACCACGTGGGTGATCCGGTTGTCCGTGATCACCGCCTCGACCGCCTCGCTGTCGCGAATGTCACCCTGGCGGAACCGGACGGCGGATAGCTCGTCCTCGTCCAGCAGGAGCCGCAGGCGATGGGGGGTATCGCTTATGTCGAACGTGACTACCGGAGTTCCTTCCCTGACCAGTTCATGAACCGCCCAGGCGCCGATACAACCGGCTGACCCTGTCACCAGGAAACGTTCCATTTTTCCGCCTTTACCGATCCGAATTGAACTTTGCTGTACGCCGTAGCGAGCAACAGGATAAGATATCCAGTTAGCGTCAGTGGCGCGAGCGAAGGAGGATATTGCTATGGGCAACTCTTGGATGGGTCCTGAGGTGGCCGAACTCACCGAGCAGTACATGGCCAAGAAGATCGGGCGACGCCAGTTCATGAAGCGGATGGGTGTTGCCGGCGTGGGCGTAGCGGCCGCGGCATCGATACTGGCAGCCTGTGGCGGGGACGACGAGCCCGAAGCTGTTGCTACCACCGCCGCCACTACCGCCGCCACCGCAGCCCCCTCGGATGACGGCGCCACCACCACCCAGGCGGCCGCGCCGGCGGAGACGACCGCGACAACCGAAGCGGCGATGATGGGCCCGGTCACGGGCGGCACACTGCGCGAGGGTTACAACCGGGACGTCTCCAAGCACGATCCGGCGACCACCAACTGGTACGACCCTGCGTTCTTCGCCATCTACGAGGCGATCCTGTCGAATGATCCGAGCGGCGCCACCGTGCCCCAGTTCGCGTCGGGATACTCGGGGTCAGACGACGGTCTCGAGTACCGGTTCACCATTCCAGAGGGCAAGCTGTCGCACTCCGGCGGAACCATCGACGCTGAGATGGTCGCCGAGTTCTACCGGTCTATCCAGGCCTACAGTTTCATCGCCGGTCTGGCGGCGCCGGTCGACACCTACGAGGCGGACGGCAACGATGTCGTCATGAAGATGAAGAACCCCTGGGTGGGAGCCCTCGGCCCGCACAAGACCGGGTACTGGCGGATCGTCAACATCAACACCTGGAAGGAGCACTCGATCACGGCCGATGGCGAGCTCAACGCCGCCTCGACCTACGGCACCGAGCTGGCTGACGGCACCGGTCCCTTCACCCACGAGGAGTGGGTACCGGGGAGCCACGTGCTGGTCCGGCGCTGGGCCGACTACCCCGGTTCCCAGACCCCGTTCTTCGAGAACAAGGGCCCGGCCCATCTGGACGCTATCCGGTGGACGGTCATCACCGAGGCAGGCCAGCGGGCCACCCAGCTTGAGAACGGCGACATCGATACCCTGATCAACCCTGCCCACCAAGACATCGGGCGCCTCGAGTCCAACTCCGACCTGACGGTGATCCGGCATCCCGAGTGGTCGGGATACCACCTGGCGATGAACCGTGACTATCCCGAGTACTTCGGTGACCGGCTGACCCGCCAGGGCCTGTCCCACGCGTTGGATCGGGAGGGCATGGTCCGGGCCATCCTGTTCGGCAACGGCGCCGCGACCTACGGTCCGTTCCCCACCACCGACCGGAACTACGAGTCGGCGGTCGAGCAGTACAACCAGTTCGATCTCGATCTGGCCAACCAGAAGCTGGACCGGGCCGGATGGACGATGGGCAGCGGCGGTGTCCGGGAGCGCGACGGGGTCAGGTTCGAGTTTCGCTATCTCGTCGAGGACGAGACGGTGCAGAAGTCGGTGGCCGAAGCGGTACAGGCCCAGTTCGCCAATGTCGGCGTCAGGGCCAACCTCGACGTGGTCGACCGAGCGCTCGCCTTCGAGCAGCAGAGCGGCCCGGGTCGGGATTCGGTCGAGATGTCGCTCTTCTTCTGGCTGTGGCCGATCCCGCTGGACGTGCTGATCCTCTTCGGTGGATCCCAGTTCATCCCGGTGCCGAACTTCTCGCACGCCGTGGAGCCGCGGGTCGACGATGCCATCGCCAGCTGGCAGACATCTGCCACCGAGGCGCAGGCGCAGGCGGCGGCTTCCCAGTTCCAGCTGGCCTGGGCCGAGGAGCTTCCGTACATCCCGCTCATGAACCAGAACGCCACCTTCGTACACAACAACAAGGTGCACGGATGGCAGCCCTTCGTATGGAACCTCTACCCGTACTACAACGACACCTGGATCGAGGCCTAAGGTTCTGGACGAGCCTTGCCGGTATTCGGATCGAGGAAGGGTCGCGCTCCGGCGCGGCCCTTTCCCGTAGGAGGGCACGGCTTTGAGGCGGCTGGTAGCCCGTTCCGCCTACATGCTGGCCATCGTGGCGGTCTCCTCGGTGGCGGTCTTCTACGCCATCCGGCTTTCGGGAGGCGACGCGGTGGCCGCCGTCATCCAGCCGGGCTCGGCCTCGCTGGAGGCGCGCGAGCAACTACGGGAGCTCTGGGGACTGAACCTTCCCATCCACGAGCAGTACTTCGACTACATGGGGCGGCTGCTTCGAGGCGATCTGGGCAACTCCTTGACCAACAGCTCGCCCATATCGGACATGCTGATCATCCACGGCCGGCACAGCCTGATGCTCGGGGCCGCCGCCCTGCTGATCATCTTCGGCCTCGGCATCCCGCTGGGGATCCTGGCCTCGCTGCGCCGCAACGGCGTGGTGGACGCGTCGATCATGACGTTCTCGGTGGGCGGCATGGCCATCCCCAATTTCTGGTTGGCGCTGCTGGCCGTCTGGCTGTTCGCCTCCACCCTCCACTGGCTCCCCTCCGCCGGCTGCTGCGGTCCCCAACAGTTGGTGATGCCAGCGTTCGTGCTGGCCGCAGAGGGCCTGGCTCTCACCGTCCGGATGACCCGTTCGGCCATGCTCGAGAACCTGGACCGCGATTTCGTGCGGACGCTCCGGTCGGGCGGGCTGTCCGAGATGCGGGTGATCGGGCGCCACGTGCTGCGAAACGCCATGGTTCCCCTGGTATCGCTCGCCGGCCTACGGATCGGGCAGATCGTTGGGTATGCCCTGGTCGTCGAGACCATATTCGGCTGGCCCGGTCTGGGGCAGGTGCTGGTCAACGCGGTGCTGAGGAGGGACTACCCGGTGGCGCAGTTCTTCTCGCTGGTGCTGGTGATCCTGGTGATCCTGGGCAACTGGGCGTCGGATCTGGGCTACCAACTGGCCAATCCGCGCCTGCGCTCTGCCAGATCGTGAACGTATGATGCTTACGAACCTCTGCGGATTTGGTGATGGCTGACAGCACGCGAACTCATCTTGAAGCTTGGAATGCCCAGCTAGCCGAGTTCGAGGAGAGCCGCCGGGTTGGTCCGGCAAGGGCCGCTCTGGGTCGGATGCGCCGCAACAAGCTACTACTCGTGGGGTCGGTGCTCGGGCTGGTCGTGCTAGGCACCGGCCTGTTCGGTCCGATTATTTCGGGCGCCGACCCGAACTTCCAGAGCTTTTCCGCCACGCTGCTACCCCCGGGCAGCGAGGGTCATCTGCTCGGCACCGACCACTTGGGCCGCGACCTGGCGGTGCGGGTGTTCATCGGGATACGGGTCAGCCTGATGGTGGCGGCGGGCGTGACTGTGCTCTCCCTGCTGCTGGGCCTGCTGCTGGGTATGTTCGGCGGGTTCCTCGGCGGCTGGCGAGATCGAATGATCAGGGGCACGGTTGACTTCGTGTGGGGATTCCCCCTCATCCTGGTCGCGGTGCTCTTCGCCGGAGGTCTGGGGGAAGGCCTCTTCCCGGTGATTCTGGCGGTTGGCCTGGTCAACACCGCCGCCATTGCCCGCGTGGTCCGAGGCGAGGTGCTATCCCTAAGCGAGCGAGAGTTCGTCGAAGCGGCCCGAGCGGGCGGGCTTTCAACCTCGCGCATCATGTGGCGCCACCTATTCCCCAACATCCTGGCCCCGGCTCTGGTGCTGGCCTCCTACTACGTGGCGGTCGCGATCATCGCCGAGGCGGCCCTTTCCTTCATCGGGCTGGGGGCCCAGCCTCCCACTCCCAGTCTCGGGGGCATGGTTTCCGACGGGCGCAACTACCTCCAACACAACGTGCCCGAGTTAGGGCAGGTCGGTCATTGGGGCGCCACCATTCCCGGTGTCACCATCGTGTTGCTGGTGCTGGCCGTGTCGCTGATCGGCGACGGCCTGCGAGATGTGTTCGACCCCCGGCTCAGGCACGAGGCCAAGGGGGTGGACAAGGAATGAAGCGTGTCCTGGCTCGCACCATCTATACGGTCATCGTGCTGGCGTTGTCCTCGGTGGCGGTGTTCTACGCCATCCGCCTGTCAGGAGGCGACGCGGTGGCGGCTCGAGTTCCGGCGTCCGCCTCGGCCGAGGAACGCGAGGCGGTGCGCGAGCAGCTCGGGTTGAACGACCCGTTCCACGAGCAGTACTTCGACTATATGGGTCGGCTCTTCAGCGGCGACCTCGGCAACTCACTTACCAACAACGCCGACATCAGCAAGCTGCTCACCGAGCACGGACGCAACAGCCTCATCCTCGGGGTAGCGGCCTTCGTGCTCGTGTTCGGGGTGGGCATCCCCCTGGGCATGCTGGCCTCGCTGCGCAGGAACTCGTGGTGGGACGGCGGGATCATGACCTTTTCGGTGGCCGGCATGGCCGTTCCCAACTTCTGGCTGGCCCTGCTGGCGGTGTGGTTGTTCGCGTCCGTGCTGGGGTGGCTCCCCTCCGCCGGATGCTGCGGTCCCAAACAGCTGGTGCTGCCGGCGGTGGTGCTGGCGATGGAAGGTATGGCGCTGACCGTCCGGATGACCCGTTCGGCCATGCTGGAGAACCTCAACCAGGACTTCGTCCGGACCCTCCGGTCGGGCGGCCTCTCGGAGTCGAAGGTCATCGGTCGCCACGTCTTCCGCAACGCGCTGGTACCGATCGTGTCGCTGGCGGGTCTGAGGATCGGGCAGATCGTTGGGTATGCCCTGGTCGTAGAGACGATATTCGGTTGGCCCGGCCTGGGGCAGGTGCTGGTCAACGCGGTGCTGAGACGCGACTATCCGGTGGCGCAGTTCTTCTCGCTGGTGCTGATCACCATCGTCCTGCTATCCAATTGGCTGGCCGACGTCGGGTACACGGTCGTCAACCCCCGCCTGCGGAGAAGCTGAGATGACAACCATGACCGATCACGGCGGCGGGCCATCCGGTGGCGACCAGCCGGTAACCGGCCCGTTGCTCTCGATCGAAGGGCTTCGCACCATGGTCCGCTCCCGGGGGGAGTCGTTCGATGTGGTGCGGGGCCTGTCGCTCGACATCTACCCCAACGAGGTGCTCTGCCTGGTGGGAGAGAGCGGCTGCGGTAAGAGCATCACCGCCCTTTCCATCATGCGCCTGCTACCCACCCCGCCGGTGCGGGTCCGGGAAGGGAATATCCGGTTTCGCGGCGAGGATCTGCGGAGCGTGAGCGGCAGGCGGATGCGCAGCATCCGGGCAGATTCCATCTCGATGATCTTCCAGGATCCGCTCACCTCCCTGGACCCGGTGTTCACGGTGGGAGACGTGATCGTCGAGGTGATCAGGGCCCATCGCGACGTGAGCAAGGGGGAAGCTCGCCGGCTCGCCGGTGATGCCCTTGCCGAGGTGGGCCTGCCCGATCCGATCTCTCGGCTCGATTCGTACCCGCACCAACTCTCGGGAGGTATGCGGCAGCGGGTGATGATTGCCATGGCCCTCGTGCTGGACCCCGACATCCTGATCGCCGACGAGCCGACCACCGCGCTCGATGTGACCGTTCAGGCCCAGATCCTCGACCAGCTCGTCACGGAGCAGCGGGAACGCCACATGGCCATGCTCCTGATCACCCACGACCTGGCCGTGGTGGCCGCGGTGGCCGACCGGGTGGCGGTCATGTACGCCGGCGAGATCGTGGAGCAAGCCCCGGTGGACGAGTTGTTCGAGGACCCGCGCCATCCCTACACCCAGGGCCTACTCCGGGCATTGCCCAAGGTGAGCACCACGCGCCGGCGCCTGGATCCGATCCCGGGCCTGGTGCCGTCCCTCCAGATGATGCCGCCCGGGTGCGCCTTCGCCCCGCGCTGTCCCCATGCTCTGGATCGCTGCTGGATCGAAGAGCCGGAGCTGGTCGCGGACCAGGACGGTCGGGTGTTCCGGTGCTTCAACCCGCAACCGTTCGCCGGTTGATGCCGGCGGCGCCGGTCCCCGTCGCCATCCGCCTTCCTGACGGGCTGGTTCTCCGGGGCCACGAGTGGCCAGTGGACGGACCGGCGGTCGTGTTCCTGCACGACCACGGCGACGACCTGGATGCGTGGGGTCCGATCACTGCCAGAGTGGCCTCTCACGGGTTCCGGGTGATCAGTGTGGAGTTGAGAGGCCACGGCCTGTCGGATGGCGATGCCGATCCCGGCCTGCTGGGGCAGGACCTCCCGGCGCTGCTGGGGGAGACGACCGCTTCGTTCGGCCCCGTGGCGCTGGTCGCCTACGGTCGGGTCACCGAAGCCATGCTGTTCGTCAACGCGGATCAGGGCGCGCCCGTCCAGGTGATGATCAGCCCGCTGCCGGATGCGCCCCGAGAGATCGACTGGCGCACCACCCGCTCCGCCATGCGCCTGGTGATCAAGGGCGCCCTCAACGAGGAAGTAGAGCGCCAGGTCGACTTCATCTACCCGAGGATGAGGGGTCCCAAGCTCCAGGTGAGCGGCGCCAGCGACGCCACCGGGCCGCCATTACTGGAGGATCAGCCACAGCTCTCCGAGCACATGGTGACCTTCCTACGCCGCTACTTGACCGGCCACCATCTCGCCTGGATCGCCGACCACACCGACCAGATCACCGAGGCCCGGGAAAAGCGCCTGGCAGCAGAGTCCGGCCCGGACGCCTGAAACTCTAGGAGAGTTGCCGCGCGACGGGTCTTGCCCGTTTTTCCAACCGGAATGGAGGTTGGGGCCGGACCCGTCCCGCTCGTGCCGCGATCCAGTCGGCCAGCCGCTCGATTCCCTCGCCGACTTCGGCTGGAGAGCCGCTGAGGTCCAGCGCACGGACGTGCAGCTTCTTCCCGGCGTGGCGTACCGTGACCTCCCCGGCCGGTTTGCCACCATCAGCCAGGCAATAGATCAGAACACCTTCGGGGAGATCGAGGGCGGTGGTGTAGGCGAGCAATTGGTAGTAGTCGGCGCTCCGGGCGGCAGCATCGGCGGTCAGCTTGTACTTGATGTCGCCCACGTAGGTGACCAAACCTGAGACAGGGTGTTGGAACCGGAGATCGGGCCTGAGCCGCACCTCCTTCTCGATGTCCAGGTAGTCGTGTGTCTGGCCCTCAACCACCAAACGGCCCTGCAAGGCTTGCCGGAGGCGCTCGGTGATGAACCTCTCGAACAGGTCGTTCATGTCCACCATGAAGGAGGCAGCCGTAGTACCGCCTTGCCGGTCGACCAGGGTCAGGTTGTCGAGTAGCAACCGGGCAAGACCGAGGGCGGGCCGGTAGTGATCGTTCAGACGGGTGTAATGGACGCGTTGGAGGTCGTCGCCCGAGACAGGCGAGTCCGCCACCTCCTCCATTGCCACCAACTCGCGCATCAGACGCCGCCGATCCGTTGGCTGGACCCCCGCGACCCGCAACGAGAGGCGTATGGCTGCTCTCAATCCGCGATTCTCGATGACATCGGAGGTGAACTCCCCGTACCGGCAGGCGACAGGCATGGGCAACCGGGCGCGGGACAGTTGCCTGCCGAAGTCGATGCGGCCCCTGATCGCCGCCACGTCCTCGTTCCGGTTCCGGTATGACCGGTAGAGACCTCGGGCGAGGATCGTCTCGAGGGTCCGGGCATAGAAGGACACCAGTGATTGGAGCAGGTCCGGGTTGACCGCATAATCGAAGTCCTCCTTGCGCCACGCCTTCTCGGGAAGCCCGACTTCCAGCATCAGGAACAGGTTCTCAAGCCGGATCTTCGGACGGATCAGGATCCGCATGTCGTCCACGACGAGCGTGCCTACGTACTCGTGGGCCGTCAAGGACCACATCCCCGGATCGGGATGGGGAGTCACAGACAGGTAGCGGCCCGCTTCCAAGCCAAGCCGCCGCGCCTGGATGTCCGAGAGACGAACGACTCTCGTTTCATACTCGCGCAGCCGCGGAAGGTCGATCACGTTGCTTATACGTCCGGATCCGATCGGTCTCCGGTCGCCTCTGAATCGGCGGGGGAGTCGCCGAGTCCGGACGACGAGCGGTAACGCGCCACCACATTCTCGAACCGGAAGCGCTCGATTCGATCAGGGTCGCCGAACAACTGGTCCTCGATAAGAGGCTCGATGTTGTATTCCCAGATCCTCCGCAGCCTCGTGTCGTCCGTATCGGGCTCCTGGAGGTAGCCCTGCTTCATGAAGTGGCTAGGACCCAACTGGAGCTCGGCGCCAATGGCATCCGTCAACTCTTTGTTGACCATCGCCAGCAACTCTCCCACCCACGACGGCTGGCCCTCACGATCCAACCAGCGTTCGAGCAACCCTTCGGTAGGACCGCGGTCGGGGAAGAACGGGACGAAGTGGAACCGGCGTCGCAGGGCGGCATCGACCAGGGCTATCGACCGGTCGGCAGTGTTCATGGTGCCGATGAACCACAGGGACTCCGGTAGCTCGAACTCCCCTTCGGGCCGGTACAGGGTCGAGATCGACTTGTCCCGGTACTCGAAAAGGAACAGCAACTCACCCAACACCTTGGGCAGGTTGGCCCGGTTGATCTCATCGATGACCATCACCTGAGGGCGCTGAGGATGCCGCGCGGCTCGCTCGGCCATGCGCGCCAACGGTCCCTGGGTCAGCCGGTAGACGATCTGTCCATCCGAGCCTTCCTCCGGTCGGTAACCCTCGAAGAAGTCCTCGTAGGACGTCGAGGGATGGAACTGCACAAGAGTCCGATCCTCAGTCCTGGGCGCCAGAGCTTTGGCCAACCTCTGAGCCAGAAACGTCTTTCCGGTCCCGGGAGGCCCGTACAGGATCACCTGGCCCTTGTCTTCGAGCAAGCCCACGATGTCATCAAGAAACGAACGACCGATGAGTAGGTCCGCTGCGGCAGTATCGATGGGGTCACGCGCCTGACCTTCCCCGGTGTTACCGGGCGTCCCCGGCCCCTCCCAATCGAGGTACCAGTAGAGGAAGCACATCATCCCCCAAGGGTCCTCAGGGAAGAACGGCTCGAGCCGTTCCCACAGCCGGTCATTCGACTCGACGTGTTTGTGGCCTCGGGTGGCCTCCTTCGGCGGTTCGGGAAGATGGAGAGCCTTGAGCATCCGGAGCTTCCCCTGTTCCCCAGAGTAGGGATAGACACAGAGGTAACGATCGGGATGGCAGATGGCCAGCAACTTGAGCGATACCGCTTCGCCCAAGCCCCTTACTCTGTACACCGGGTTCTTAAGCACATTGTTGATGCGCTCAGCGTCATCATCATCACCCCAACACAGGTAGTCGAGGGTGTTCAGGATGCGCTGGTATTCAGCATCGTCTGCAGCATTTACGGCCAGATCGAGGTGCTGCTGCATACCCGGGTGTCCGTAATCAGGAGAAATCCAGATTCTCCGCAGTTGTGACGGTCCGGTTACCTCCGCGTTTTCGGTCAGAAGCAGCTCGCGGAGTCTTGACTGATGAGCCCGCTGCTTCTCGTCCTCGGCTGCCGGGTATCCGGTATCGCGACGAAACTCCTCAACCGCCCCAGCAAGCGGATCAGGAGTTGGCGGCGCGTTGGGGGGATTGTCGCCTCTAGCTCGACTGGTCAGCGCATCAAGGAGCGGCCCCGCTGCTAACGCCACGTCCACTACCTCGGCTCTCAAATCGAGGTCGGCCAGTTGGTCGGCCTCGTACCAGCGGCCGTAGATGAAGCCACCCGTTTCCCCTAGGAAGCCCATCTCCTCTCCCTGGGACGCGCCCCGCGCAGCCATCAGGGTGAAACCCTCCACCTCATGGGCGGCGATGATCGCCCGCGCCTCGTTGTACCAACCCGGTCGTACTTGGCTAGCTAGCCCAGGGATGATCCCGATTGCCGCCCCCCGTTCGTTCACCCACAGCCGAAACGCGGGTCCTGACCTTTCTGGCCGCCAGACGGCCCAGAGATCCGATCGTGGCCGGCCACTCTTCCAGTCCATCGGTGGCTCCACCGCTTCGCACGAGGAACCCAACGCTCCGGACACGTCCATAACTAGAGCTTCCGCCAGGTAACGGGCGATGGCGACCAGAGAGCGAGCGTTGTCGCGGTGGGATTCGGGCGGGATCGCCTCCCGGTCCCGGCCGTAGGCGCACCGATCCACGAGAACGGGATCTAGGAACACTGGTGGTTGCGCTCGTTTCTCTGCCCACCAACTGCTCACCCTGGCGAAGCGTTCGCAGTCTTCGTCCAACGCAGCCACGAGGTCGACGAATTCGAGGTAGCGCTCCGTTGGAGAACCCGACAACTTGGTTCCGGTCGAAGCCGCCAGGAATTTCCGGTCATTAGGCCAGAAGATTGGCCACTGTCGGGGTTGCTCCAGCGCCCAGAAATACGAAAGCACGAAGGCCGCAGACAACGGCGCAGGCTTGGCGCCTACCTTGATATGGTCTATGTGGTTGACGAGAGCGTCGATCTTCGTGGCGGCCGACTCGCGATCCGAAGGGAGAGTGAGGCCGTTGACGAGCATGCGGGCTGACGTGGCGGGATCGTAGGTGTTCTTGACGAGGGAGTTGATGAACATGCCACCGGCAGGGCCTTTGAACCCGACATCGTTCTCGATAGCCCAGGCCAGCAGGTCGGCTCTGAACCGCTCCAAATCACCGGAGGAAGCGAGCCTATTCCGGATCTTGAGGGCCTCGGCCCCAGCGGACCAGAAGCCCGGCAGCCAATCCTTGAATTGGCCTTGGTCGATATCCGCTCGGGCCCGGCGGGCGTGGGCTTCATACCAACGTCGGCGGAACTCGACTTCCCGCGGGTCGGCATCAGTTGCGCTTGCCATCCGTCCTCCTTGCCGTGTCTTTTTGTTCACGAATGACGGCGATTGTACGTAGGAGGTGTGACACGTCCGTCGGCTATGCGCAGCGGCTTGGACTGCTTGTAACGTATGGCCAGGTCAGAGGACGGCGGGCCACCTACCCCCGTATTCTTACCACCCTTCTTGGGACAAGACACGGAGGTTCGACACCATGGCGGTAGTAGACGCCCATCTGCATCTTTTCAAGCCGGCTAGCGAGCAGTACCCGCGGGACGTCTTCGAGGCGATGACCCCGGTTGAGCGGGAGGAAGCGGCGGAGGAGTTCCTGGCGGCCATGGACGGCGCCGGAGTGGACCATGCTGTGATCGTTCCGCTGTCCGTCCACGATCACTACCTGGCGGAGATCCTGGTCGAGTATCCGGGGAAGTTCGCCGGGGTGGGTGTCTACGACACCGATGCGGAGGACGGCGCCGGCCAGGTAGCCCGGCGAGCGGAGCAGGTCGGTATCCAGGGGCTTCGCTTCTACGGCTTCGGCGGTGAGGAAGGCCAGGCGCCCGACTCGTTGGCGGTGTTCCCGGCCTTGGAAGCGATGCGCGACCTGGACATGAAGGTGTGGTTCTACGGCGACCCCGTCCAGGTGGGCCTTCTCGACGGGGTGATGGAGTCGCTACCCGGTCTCAAGGTGGTCCTCAACCACCTGGGCTTCTGTCCCGACATCTGGATGGAGATAGCCATCGACGAGGACCGCCGTCCCCGCTTCGACATCCCGCTTCCACCGGACTCCTTGGAACTGATCGAGCAGATGGCCACCAAGCATCCGGATCACCTCTACGTGCACCTGTCGGGCCAGTATGCCTTCACCCAGGCCCCCTATCCATACCCCGACGTCCAGGAGGTGGTGGACCGGATCTATGCGGCCTTCGGCGCCAACCGGATGCTCAACGCATCCGACTGGCCCTGGATCAAGGACAACCCCGGCTACTCCGAGGTGTTGTCGCTGGTGGATCATTACCTGCCCGGCATCCCGCCGGAAGACCGGGCTGATATCCGGGGCGGCACCGCCCTGTCGCTCTTCGGCTTCTAGGAAGGGGTGCCGGCAGCTTCTCTTAGATCCCCCGCCGGCTCAGGCGCTAACCGCCGGCCGAATAGGTGGGAGCGCGGGGAACCAGTTCCAGCGCCCGCGCTACCAGGGTGGCCGTCTGGCCCTTGTTGGTATTAGCGCCGGGACAGTAGCGGGCCGGGAAGACCAGGCAGCCTCGAGTAATGCCTGCGGCGGCAACGGCGTCAATGGCGTCCGCGTGGGTGCTACCGGCGGTATCGGTGAAGCCGCTCGGGAGACCTTTGCCGAGATCGAAGGCCCGGGTGAGGAAGGACGCCATCTGGCCCCGGGTGACCAGGTCGTAGGGGCAGAAGCGGGCGGGCCTTGTATCGCACCCCCGTGTGACCTCCAGTTCGGCTAGGCGTTCGACGTAGGGCGTCCACCAGCGGTCCACGCCCGCGTCGGTGAACCGGGATTCCGTGACGGGATCGGGGTCGTCGCCGTCCAGCGCCCTGACCAGCCAAACCGCCATCATCCAGCGCTTGATGGGCTGGGTCGGGCAGAGCAGATCAGGCCCGCACTCGGTGCCGTCGAGGATGCCGGCGCTCCGGAGGGCTTCGATCCCCGCCTGGTGAGTGCCTTTCGGGACGTCCTCGAAGCCCGGCTTGTCGACGCCGATGTCGCCCAGTTCGGGGTCCTTACACCCGCCGGGCCCTCCGGAGGAGAGCTTTCTGGAGGTGCTGAACATCGGGTTGAATCCGGAACCGGGATCGGTGGTGGTGAGGTACCGCTCGATCCCGTCCGCGATGGCCACCGCCTCGACCTTCTGTACCTCCGGACGGGCGAGTAGTCGAGCTTCGGCGGGTGTTGAGAGGTAGGCGGCCTCGGTGATGACTGTGGCAATACCGGGGGTGTACTGGAGGATCCCGTACAGGTCGTCCTGAACCTCGACGCGGAGCACGGAGGACGCGCCCTGGAACACGGTCTTGCGCCACCCGATGTTCCCGTATGCCGCCAGGGCCCGCTGGACCTCCTCGTAGAGGATGCCCGCCAGCCGCCTGGAGTTGGCACTCTCGATCTGGTGGTACATCTCGGTACCGGGGAGGTCGGAGCGGGCGGTGGCTCCACCGTTATGGTGGAGTGACAGGAACACGTCGGGATTCAGGGCTCGGGCGATCTCGGACCGCACCACGATCGGGATTCGGACATCGGTGGTCCGGGTCATGATCGCGTTGAAACCACGGTTGCGCAGCTCTTCGATTAGGAGTTCCGAGACGGCCAGGTTGAGGGCTTTCTCGGTCAGCCCGTTGCTGCCCACCGCCCCGGATTCCGAACCTCCATGGCCGGGGTCGATCACCACCTCCACATGGGAGATGTAGGTGCCTCCTCTCACCACACCTTCGTTCCAGCAGGGCGTGGTGACCAGGTATCCGTCATCCCTGATCTCGCGCACCGGGAGTACCAGGCCGTCGTCGCTGATCACTACGCCGTCGCCGGGTGGGCCCGGGGGGTAGTACTGGGCGCCGGCCGGTGACAGGGCTACGGTCGAAACGAAGAGGGTCGCGGCCAGGATGGCCAAGCCCCGGCGTCGAGAGCCGGTACCCGTCATCCTCGTAAGACGTGAGAACAGCCGGGCGCCGCCTACCGGCCTTCGGCCACCAGTTCGGGGTTGTACGGCTCGATCATGATGCATTCCCCCGGGCATTCCTCGGCGGACTCGATCACATCCTCGATGAGGTTGTCAGGCACTCGCGCCACCCCGCGGGCGCCCTCGGGGCCGTGACCGTCGCCGGTCTCGTCGTCGAACACCAGGGTCGAGCCGAAGTGCCTGGCTTCTTCCTTCACAACCCATAGCCCGTCGTCACGACCCTCGAACACGTCGGGAGCTATTTCCTCGCAAATGCCGTCCCCGGTGCACAAATCCTGGTCGATCCACACCATCATCTTGTAGTCGGCCATCGCGTCTGACTCCTTCGACTCCCGCGCAGTTCAATTATGGCCTTTGGCAGGCCCGATACGCAATCAGGCGCGCCTGGCCACGCGACGTGGCCGGCTGGTAGTCCAAGGGTACCAGCGCATCCACGGAACGGGAACGCCGGATCCACCCGTCCGGTCGGCTCGTCTACGCTGTCCGCACGCTCGGCGACTCCGACAGGATGTGCCATGATCCACCCGGATCCGATACGACCCGGGACGATCCGCGGCCCGTTCCGCTGCCCCGCCTGCAGGAGGGTACTCAAGAATGTCCGGTTGGCCCGGCAGTCAACAATGAACCCCCAGGTCAAGGCGTCGCGGGCCAACCAGTCATCGTCTTTCTCAGCATCCTCCTAGGTGGCGTCATTGGTCACTGCCCGGACCCGCGAGGTGCCGGCCCGGATCCCCGGCCTGGCCCTCGGGCTGGCCATGTTCGGCGCCGGCATAGGTCTCAACATTCGAGCCAACCTCGGCTTGTCCCCGTGGGACGCCTTCCACCAAGGCATCGCCCTCCGGACGCCTCTCTCGGTGGGACTGGTGACCATCGCGGTCAGCGCCGTCGTCCTGCTGGGATGGATTCCCTTGCGGCAGCGTCCCGGCCTCGGCACCCTTCTGAACGCCACTCTGGTGGGAGTCACGATCGACGTCACGCTGTTCGTGGTGGGAGAGCCGGAGCTGCTCTGGTTGCGCGTGCTGTTCCTGGTCGGTGGCATCGGCATGACGGCGTTCGGATCGGGCTTGTACATCGGGTCGCGGCTCGGACCCGGCCCCAGGGACGGGATCATGACCGGCCTGGCTGCTCGGGGCATGTCCATACGGTTGGCCCGCACCCTCATCGAGGGCGCCGTCTTGATCGCCGGATGGTTGCTGGGCGGGGCGGTCGGCATAGGTACCGTGATCTATACTCTGACCATCGGGCCGCTCCTGCAGATCTCCCTCCGGTGGGCCGATAAGGGACCGCTGTGAGTGGGACCAATGCCGTTCCCGGGATCGACCGGGAGCGGGTCACCGCTTGGATGGAGGGGAACATCGAGGGCGCTGTCCCGCCGTTCCGCTTCGAGCCGGTTGCGGGCGGCAACTCCAACCTCACCTACCGGGTCATGGGAACGGACGGTGCCGAGTATGCCCTCAGGCGGCCCCCGTTGGGGCATGCCCTGGCGACAGCTCACGATGTGGCACGCGAGTTCCGGATCATCTCAGCCCTGGGCGGGACGGGCGTACCGGTCCCCCCGGCTCTCGGCCTATGCAGCGATCCGGCGGTCAACGGGGCCCCGTTCTACGTGATGGGCTTTGTCGCCGGTCTGGTGCCCCACGACCGGGCGACTGGCTCGTCCCTGACGCCGGCCGACCGGAGGTCTCTCGGCGAGGACGCCGTCAAGGTGCTGGCCGGTCTCCACGCCCTTGAGCCGGATAGCATCGGCTTGGGCGACCTCGGGCCCCGGGAGGGGTACATGCAGCGCCAGTTGCGCCGTTGGTCTCGCCAGTGGGAGGCCTCCAGGCAGCGGGACCTCCCGGTTATGGACCGGGTCCGGGCCCTGCTGGAGAGCCGGATCCCCGCCCAGCAACGAACAGGTGTCGTGCACGGTGACTATCGATTCGGCAACCTGATCGTAAGGGACGGGAAGGTCGAGGCCGTGATCGACTGGGAGCTCTGCACCCTGGGGGACCCCCTGGCCGATCTCGGGTTCCTGGCCAACGACTGGATCGATCCCGGCAGGCCGGAGATATGGCGGTCATCGGTGGTCCAGGACGGTGGATTCCCGTCCTTGGAGGAGATGGTGGCCCGTTACGCGGCCCTCACCGGGGCGGACGTATCGGGGCTTCCCTACTACCGGGCGATGCAGGCGTGGCGCCTGGCCGCCATCCTCGAAGGAGTCTACGCCCGCTACCGGCATGGTGTGATGGACAACATCTCGGGCGTGGACCTCGCATCCTTAGCCGGTTCGGTGGAGCGGTTGGCGGATTTTGCCCTCGAGTCGCTGGAAGGTGGTGCCTGCCCGTCTCCCTGAGACGGTTCCCGACCCGCCGCAGCCGGGTGGCAGGCACTTCCAACTACGCTGACCGCCGTGCGCTTCCGGCTGTTCGGGTTCCCCGTCCACATCCATTTCACCTTCCTGCTAGTGCTGGTATTCCTGTTCGACAGCGGACTCGGCCTGGTCGCGGCGGCGCTCTGGGCGCTGGCCATTCTGATTTCCGTGGTCCTGCACGAGCTGGGCCACGCGGCGACGGTGCGGCGCCTCGGCGGTCATGTCGAAGGCATCACCATCTACGCGTTGGGCGGCGCCACCTACTGGAGGGAGCGGGAGAACCCGCTCGGGGGCTGGAGGTTGTTCACCATCGCCGCATCGGGTTCCGCAGTGGGCCTTTTCGCCGGACTGGGCTTGTACTTGTATGCCCGCCTGGGTGGCCTGGGCCGGTTCGGTGAGTTGGCGATCGAGAGCCCGTGGCGCGTTCACCTGGCCGCTGCCGACCGCTACGGGGAGTATCTGGTGTTCTTCGTGGGGGCCTTCATCTGGGTGTCTGTGGTCTGGGGGCTGGTCAACTGGCTACCCATCGGCGGACTGGACGGGTCGAAGATGCTTCGAGCCGTGCTGATCAGGATGCTGGGTCCGAGCGGCGATCTCCATTCCCGGATCATCGGCCTGGTCGTGGGCGTGGGGGCGGCGGTCTGGGCCTGGCAACGAGGCCTGGTGCTGGCCGCCGTACTGGCAGTGGTGTTCGCCGGGGCGGACCTGGTGGCGTACCGGCGTCCCATCATCCGCCCGCCCTCACCCTGACCGCGACCCGCCCGAGCGCTGCCCGGGAGGCGTGGTCGCCGACAGGTCGGACCCGGGCCCGCCGGCGAGCTCGCATTGAAGCAGGAACATTGTGGTTGAGTGGTGGTCGCGCTCGACTTATTAATATACAGTATGTTTAGGTATACTATACGACGGCACGATTGATCACAGCCTGAACAGTGATCTCAGCCGAGAGCGAGAAAAATTTCAGCGAGTCAGAGAATTTCTACCTCTGTTTGGTGACCTCTTCCGGTCATAGCTCCGATACGCTACCTCGTGTAGCGATATCTATCCTGCATCGGAGCAGATCAAGCCATGAATTATCCGGTAGAGAAGATGCTATTCATTGTATTCATAGCTGGGGCGCTGGCAGCGGTGCTCATGATTACAGTACCGGTCCGGACATCGCAGCAAGCGGCACCCTCATCGACGACCGTGCCTCCTCCGGAGGGGGAACTAGGGACCGGTACTGCCTCGCCGGAGTGGGCGATGCCTTCGGATTCGAGCTCGACCGATGCCGGGGCGCACGGCGAGGATCGAACCGGCGCCGCAGGTCATGATCACAGCCACGACACCGACCCGATAGCCGGGCCGACGGCCGCCACCGTCCGGTATCCGCCCGCCGAGTCCGGTGAGGTAGTCGAGCGGGGATCCGTCCCATCAGTCGTAGCCGGAACCCCGGATCCGGCCGGTGAGTTCCGGGTGATGGAGGCCGGGCAGTGTCCTCTCATCGAAGAATTGTGGATCGCGGACGGCTTTGCGGTCGAGGATCCTTGCACGCTGGCGGAGGTTCGCCGGGCGATTCACCTGGCATACACGGGCACGGACCGCCAGCGCCGTTCGGCCATCAGGAACGGTCCTTTGCTCGATGAGGTGTTCGTCGCCCTGGACGACTTCGGCCGGACCCACGACGCCGCCCTTTACCACCCGGAGCGGCGCGGCCGGTCCAGCGTGATATTCGAGGAGATCGTGTGGCGGGGCGGCCCCGACGCCGACCGGGGGGTGATAGCGGTTCTCTACCGGATCGACCATCCCGACTTCCCACCCACCGATTCCGTTCTGGACACCCTCGTTCAGGTGGACGGGGAATGGAAGGTCTCGTACAGGAGGTCCTACTGCGTGAAGGTGCTGGTGATCATGGAACACGTAGGAAGCGATGTCCGCTGTCCCCGTGACCCGAACCCAGAGGTCAACGAGGACGAGGCGCCCGGCTCCACGGGTAGGTACTGATGGCGCGGATACGTAGGCACATCCGGGACCTCCCGACGCTTGCTCGACGGGCCCCTGCCGCGGTGGGCCCTCTCGTGCTGATCGGACTGCTCGCCGCAGCCGTCTTGTGGGCTTCGGAGCCGAGCGCGGCCCATCCACCTGAGCGTTCGTGGCAGCCGGGCCGGACCGTGGCGACCTGGGATTGGGAGCAGCACTGGAACTACTGGAGGAAGCTGAAATGCCGGCAGACCAACGTAGAGACGGGTACCGGCGAGATCACGTGCGGGAAATGGAAGGCCGTAGGCAACACATGGAGAGCCTGCGGCCCCAGGATCAGCCCGCCGCAGCCCCGCATCAACAGCTGCGGTATCGGACGGGGCGGGCACGCCCCGCACGGGGACGGTGTCACGGTCAAGTACCAGTACCTGAACAGGCACGAGGACCGGCTCGGGCCCAAGTACTACGTGTGCGCGGGGAACAGGAACCTGCCGGCCGACACCAGCCCCGGCAACTGCGGGACCTGGGTGACGGTGAACCATGCGCACTGTGCCGAGGAACCGGGCGCCCATCCGCCCGACTGCCCGACCAAGACGCGCGATCGGGCGACCACCATTGGTTCGATTACCGACACCACCAGAGGTACGACCGGGACCACCCGGCCGGTCACGACTACCACGAGGTGGCGAACCACGACCACCCGTCCGGTCACGACTACCACGAGGTGGCGAACCACGACCACCCGTCCGGTCACGACAACGACGAGGTGGCAAACGACGACCACGCGCAGGCCCACTCCGCCGCCTGCGTGCGAGGCAGCGAGCGCTGTCAAATCGTTCCATGACACCATCGATGGCATGGCCGACCCGTCTCTGGGTTTCCGGCCGGTCCGGAACGGCTATGTGCGGGTGCCTGTCCAGACCTACTACCAGGGGGCGCCGTCCCGGATTTATTCCGAGCAGATCGGCGGCGAATCGGTATCCATCCGGGTCTGGGTAAGCCGGATGGCCTGGGCGATGACCGGCCTGGGGAGACCGGACGGGACGGAACTCGGCATCAGGACCTTCCAGCGCCATGCAACGGACTACCCGGATGCCGGCTCGTTGGAGAGCGCGGTCGAAGTCAAGTTCGGGGGCGCGGAGTCGGTATACCTCAGGTCCTCGCTACGGGCGGGTTACCCGAGCGGGTATCCGGTGGACCTAACGGTGGTTTGGAGCGGCGAGTGCCAGGAGTCCGGTGCTCCGGGCTGGACCAGCCTCGGAACCCGGCGCCAAGAAGTGAAATTCTCATACCAGGTGCTCGCCATCCGGAGCCGCCCTAGTTAGGAGGGTGCTGAAGCACATCCTGGACGTGACCGACCAAGACGGGCTGTCGAAGGGCCTGGCATGGGAGTCGGAATCCACCAGGTGAGTAGAGGTTCGCCATTGCCAACTGTTGAGAAAGCGACATCCGAGTGGGAGGATCCCTATGGAAGCCGGTCTCCGATGTGGTTCCCGGTAAACTTGACGTGCGCGAGGCCGCGGTCGAGTTGGAGCGAGAGAGCACGAGAATGGCGACTCGTGAGTTGGAGGAGTCTATGGAACCGCCGCTGGAGATCATTTTCGAGGTAACCGAGGGCGCGGAGGGCGGCTTCGACGCTCGGGCGCTCGGCCACAGCATCTTCACGCAGGGGGAGGACTGGGCTGATCTCAAGGCCATGGTCAGGGACGCCGTACTTTGCCATTTCGGTGACAGAGGCCGGCAGCGAATCGTCAGGCTGCACTTCGTAAAGGACGAAGCCATCGCGGTATGAGACTGCCCCGCGACCTGTGCAACCAGCAAACAGCAAAACCAGCGACCAGCCACTGCCCACTGCCCACTGCCCACTGCCCACTGCCCACTGCCCACTGCCCACTGCCCACTGCCCACTGCCCACTGCCCACTGCCCCGTGGCTATCGTCGGCATCTATGAGCGACGTGGTGGAACGGGCCAGGGCCTGGATCCTGGGTGATCCCGATCACGGCGCCAGAGCCGAGTTGATCGCCCTGCTCGACTCCGGAGCCCGGAGCGAGCTGGCAGATCGGATGGACGGGACGCTCGCCTTCGGAACCGCCGGCCTGCGCGGGATCGTGGAGGCTGGTTCCAACCGGATGAACCGGGCCACGGTTATCCGGACCACGCGAGGGCTGGCCGACTACTTGCTGGCTCGCTACGGGGGAGTTCCGGCCGCTCCGGTGGTGGTGGGTCGTGATGCCCGGCCGTCCAGCGCTGAGTTCATGCGCGACACGGTCGGGGTATTGAGCGCCGCCGGTCTGCGGGTCAGGTTCTGGGAAGAGGAGGTTCCGACTCCTCTAGTGGCATATGCGGTCCGGGTCCTGGGCGCGTGCGCCGGTGTGATGATCACTGCCAGCCACAACCCGCCCCGAGACAACGGCTACAAGGTCTATGACGCCAACGGCGCCCAGATCATCCCCCCGGTGGACGCCGCCATCGCCGCGGCCATCGACCGGGTGGGTCCGGCGGCCGATGTTCTCCTCGCGGATGCACCGCTCCGGAAGGCAGGGGAGGGGACAGGCCCCGTTTTGCCGGATGTCTGGCACGGATACCGGAAGGAGTTGGCCCGGCTGCGGTCGCCCGCGACGGTCGATCCGGGCTTGCGGATCGTCTACACACCGATGCACGGGGTGGGTTGGCGGTTCATGCGCGAGCTCCTGGCCGAGGCCGGTTACCGGGATGTTCACCCGGTTGAGGAACAGGCCGAACCGGACGGGCGCTTCCCGACCCTGCCATTTCCCAATCCCGAAGAACCGGGCGCCATGGACCTGGCGCTGGCCATGGCGCGGAGGGTCGGCGCCGACCTGGTGCTGGCCAACGATCCCGACGCCGATCGGCTGGGAGTGGCGGTGCCCGGCGCCAAGGGATGGGTCAGCCTCACCGGTAACCAGGTGGGCGTGCTCCTGACCGATCACATACTTTCGCGCTGGCCGGCGCCCGAAGGCCCACTCGGCAGGCAACCACTCATCATCAGCACCATCGTCAGCTCGCCGATGGCCGGATTGGTGGCGGCTGCCCGAGGGGCCCGCTTCGAGACCACACTCACCGGTTTCAAGTGGATCATGAACGCGGCACTCGACATCGAGGCCGCGGGCAAGTCTGCCCTTGCCTTTGGATTCGAGGAAGCCCTGGGCCATGCGGTGGGGGGCTTGGCGTACGACAAGGACGGCCTGTCAGCCGCCCTGTTCATGACCGATCTGGCATCCGAGTGCCGGAAACGGGGCGAGACGGTGCTCGACCGGCTGGAAGCACTGTATCGCCGGTTCGGATTGTGGGTCTCGGTCCAGCGCAGCATCAGGAGGCCCGGATCAGCCGGAGCGAGCGAGATCACCGGCGCCATGAGGCGGTTGGTGGAAGACCCGCCGGATCGCCTGGCAGGAGTGGCGGTGGTAGGGATGACCGACTACCGGAAGGGCGCCGGACGGAGACCTCGGTGGCTCGGGGCAGCGTCCCTGATAGAGCTCCGGCTCCAGGATCGAACTCGGGTGCTCGTCCGGCCGAGCGGCACCGAGCCCAAGCTTAAAATGTACGTGGATTCCACCCGCCCGGTTGCCGGACTCGATGACCCGTCCGGAACCGAACGCGACCTGGAGGTGCATGCCGGAGCGGTGGCATCCGACCTGGCCGGCCACATAGGCCTGTAGATACGCAACACGTTCCGGGAGGAAACAAGATGACGGCGGTAACCGAGCTTTTCCAGAGTCCGAGGACCAAGCTCCGGATCGGGGGCGAGTGGACAGAGGGGGTTGGAGAGCTGGACGTCATCGATCCTGCCACCGAACAGGTGCTGGCGGCCGTCTCGACAGCGGGAGTCGGGGAGGCGCGCCTAGCGGTGGACGCCGCCGCCGAAGCAGCGCCCGGGTGGGAGGCCACCGCTCCGCGCCGGCGCTCGGACATCCTTCGCCGGGCGTATGAGCTGATGCTCGACCGGGAGGAACAGCTGGCCGAGCTGATCATCCTCGAGAACGGGAAGACCTATACCGACGCCATAGGTGAGGTTCGCTACGGCGCCGAGTTCTTCCGGTGGTTCTCGGAAGAGGCGGTCCGGATCACCGGCGAGATACGTACTGCTCCGCGGGGCGACAAGCGGATCGTCGTGCTGCCCGAGCCGGTCGGCATCTCCCTCATGGTCACCCCGTGGAACTTCCCGTCGGCGATGGCAACCCGAAAGATCGCCCCGGCTCTGGCGGCCGGATGCGCCACCATCCTCAAGCCGGCCTCCGACACCCCGCTCTCGGCCCTGGCGGTGGCGGACATCCTGGCGGAGGCGGGCGCCCCTCCGGGCACCGTCAACGTGGTGATGGCGCGGGGATCCTCCGGAGTGGTGGATGTCATGCTCGAAGACCCGCGGGTGAGGAAGCTGTCTTTCACAGGTTCCACCGAAGTCGGTCGGATCTTGATGGAAAAGGCCGGGCGGCGCATCCTCCGGACCAGCATGGAGCTAGGAGGCAATGCTCCGTTCGTGGTTTTCGACGATGCCGACATCGAGGCCGCCGTCCAGGGAGCCATGCTGGCCAAGATGCGCGTCGCCGGCGAGACCTGCGTGGCAGCCAACCGCTTCTACGTACAGTCGGGCGTGGCGCAACGGTTCACCGACCGCTTGACCGAAGCGATGGCGGGCCTCCGAATGGGGCCCGGCATCGACAGGTCCAACGATGTCGGCCCGATGATCAACACCTCTGCCGTGGAGAAGATCGATAGCCTGGTGTCGGGAGCGGTCGACGAACAGGCCACGGTCCGTACCGGTGGAGCAGCGCCTGATGGTCCCGGCTACTTCTACCAGCCCACCGTGCTGTCGGAGGTCGCACCCGACGCAGCGATCCTCGGCCATGAGATTTTCGGTCCGGTGGCGCCGGTGGTGTCCTTCGACTCCGAGGAGGAGGTCATCGAGGCCGCTAACGACACCATCCACGGTCTGATCTCCTACGTGTACACGGGAGACATGAACCGGGCTTTCCGCGTGGGTGAGGCGATAGAGTCGGGAATGGTGGCGCTCAACCGGGGCATTATCTCGGACGAGGCAGCGCCCTTCGGTGGCGTGAAGGAGTCAGGCGTGGGCCGCGAGGGCAGCCACCACGGTATGGAAGAGTTCCTGGAGCAGAAATACCTGGCCTGGTAGTCCTGCCGGTCTCAGGTAGACGGAGGTACGGATGAGATGGAAGAGGAACCGATCCCCGCGCGACGGCGGGGGCCGGGAGGTCCAGTTCGATATCACGGGAATGACCTGCGGGTCCTGCGTGGCCAGGATTGAGGGGATACTGACCGGCCAGACAGGCGTGGACGGCGCCAAGGTCGATCTGGCCTCGGGCCGAGCTCGGGTCACGGTCACGCCTGCTGCCTCCACCGAAGGCATGGTCGCTGCGGTCACCGAGGCCGGATACACCATGTCGCCCCTGCCCTGAGGACGGCCGGAGAAGCCCACCGCAGTCCTGGAGAGGTTCTGGTCTCCGCGAGGAGAGGGATCGGTCGCTGCGTCGATATTGGTAACTAGATCACTAGTCTGGAGGTGATCGTTCTGATGGATCGACCAACGATGGTCGCGCTCGCTGGTGGTGGGAGGTGTGGTGTCTGTTGAGAGGGTGACCGACCGGAGTTCGCTGACAGGAGCGGCGGGATCACGCTCGTTCTCCGCCGAATCCGGAGCAGTCGGGCAGCATGTGGAACTCGATGCGGTAATGGCCAAAGCAAGCGGGGAGAATTTCCCGGTTGCGCTTCGCATGCTCCCGGGAGACGTGCGGTGTCACCTCGAAGCCATCTACGGTTACGCCCGGCTAGTGGACGACTTGGGGGACGAGTTCCCTGGAGACCGGTCTGCGGCCCTTGACTGGGTCGACTCGGAACTGGACGCTCTCTACTCGGGTTCTCCCGGCCATCAGGTGTTTCGCCGGCTGGCGCCCACGGTCCATCGTTTCGGCCTGCCGCGCCGGCCCTTCGACAAGCTCCTGGCGGCCAACCGCCTAGACCAGCACAAGACCCGCTACGAGACCCGCGCGGAACTACTTGACTACTGCGCTCTGTCCGCCGACCCGGTCGGCTACATGGTGCTCGCGGTCTTCGAGTCGATCACCCCGGAACGGCTAGCGGCGTCGGACGCGGTATGCAGCGGTCTCCAGATACTGGAGCACCTCCAAGACGTGGCCGAGGATGCCCAGGCGGGGCGCGTCTACCTGCCTGCCGAGGACATGGCGAGGTTCGGATGCTCGATCAAGGACCTTTCGGCGCCCGAAGCCGGGACCGGTCTCCGGGCCCTCGTGGCCTACGAGTCGGGATTCGCCCGTGAGCTGGTCGAGGAGGGCATTCCGCTGGTCCGGTCCCTGACCGGGTACGCCCGCCTGGCGATATCCGGATTCGTGGCCGGAGGGCTGGCAGGGTTGGATGCCATCGAGAAGGCCGGCTTCGAGGTGTTGGGCGGCACCCGGCGTGCCGGGAGATCACGCATCCTCCGTCGGTTCATCCCGGTCTACCTGGGCCGGCGACGCCAGGGGGACCGGGCGAGAGCAAATCCTTGACCCCCGAGCGTGCATACCAGAGATGCGAGCGGATTACGTGGGAGGCAGCCCGCAACTTCGCCTACGGCATCCGGTTGCTCCCCTCTCCCAAACGCCGGGCGATGGCCGCTCTCTATGCCATGGCCAGGCGCATCGACGACGTTGGCGACGGAAGCTGGCCCGGTGACCGCAAGCTCGAGGAGTTGGACAGGCTCCACACGGTGATAGAGAGCCTCCGCGCGGGAGACGTGGAAGACCCCGACGACCCCGTCCAGGTGGCCATGGCCGATGCCGCCACGCGTTACCCGATCCCGGTCGGGGCACTGCACGAGATTGTAGAGGGTTGCGAGATGGACGTGCGCGGCGCGGAGTATGTAACGATGGAGGACACGGTCCGTTACTGCCGGCTGGTGGCGGGGTCCGTGGGACGTCTCTCGCTCGGTGTGTTCGGAACCCGAGGCGGTCGGCGGCGGCGCCCGGTGGGGGAGAGCGAGGCTTCCCGGATGGCCGATGACCTGGGTGTGGCCTTCCAGCTGACCAACATACTGCGGGACATAGCGGAGGATCTCCGGATGGGGCGCATCTACCTCCCCGAGCAGGATCGGGATCGCTTCGGGATAGCGCCGGGCCGGTGGACCCCGCCGGAGGGGGTCGGCGCCATGGTCGAATACGTGGCGGGTCAGGCTTCGGTCTGGTTCGACAGTGGCCTCGCGCTGCTGGCGCATCTCGATCACCGCAGCAGGTCCTGCACGGCCGCGATGGCGGGAATATACCGGCGGCTCCTGCGGCGTATGCGCGCCCAGCCCACCCTTCCCCTGACCGAGCGCGTCACCCTCCCGGCCTGGGAGAAGGGCCTCGTAGCGGTCCGTAGCATCTCCGGCCTGCAGCCGTGAACAGCCGCCGCCCCCGGGTGGTAGTGGTGGGTGGCGGCCTGGCCGGTCTTGCCGCCGGTCTGGAAGCCGCTGACCGGGGAGCGTCGGTCACCCTGCTGGAACGGCGACCCCGCATGGGGGGCGCGACCTGGTCCTTCAAGCGAAACGGGATCTGGTTCGACAACGGCCAGCATGTCTTCCTCCGGTGCTGCACCGCCTATCTGGGTTTTCTGGAGAGGATCGGCTCGCTCGGTGATGTGACCATCCAGAAGAGGTTGAGTATTCCCGTACTGCGACCCGGCGGGAAGGCAGGGACGATCCGGCGCACCTACGGTCCGGCGCCGCTCCACCTGGCGCCATCGCTCCTGGCTTACCCCCATATCAGCTTGAGGGCCAGGTTGAAGGTTTTGGCTGCCGGACGAGCCCTACGAAGGCTCGACCCGGAGGATCCGACTCTTGACAGGGTGTCTTTCGGTGACTGGCTGGCCGCCCGCGGCCAGCCGGCTGAGGCCGTGGAGCGATTCTGGGACCTGGTTGTGCTCCCGACGGTGAACGTTGCGGCTCGGGAAGCATCCCTGAAGCTTGCTGCCAAGGTGTTCGTCACCGGGCTCCTGACCGACGCCGCGTCCGCAGACATCGGGTGGTCGTCGGTACCGCTCTCGGTGCTTCACGGGGACGCCGGCCGGCGCGCCCTGGAGGCTCGGGGGGCCGAGGTGGTGACCCGGGCACCGGTGTCGGCTGTTCGATCCGGTTCCGGGGAACGTCCGGTGGTAACGGTCCGCCGCCGGAGCATCGAAGCCGATTCGGTGGTCGTGGCCGTTCCGCATGATGTGGTCGGCTCGATGCTTCCATCCGGTGCCGTACCCTTCCAGGACCGTCTGGACCGGCTGGGGGTCTCGCCGATCGTGAATGTGCACCTGGTCTATGACCACCCCATCACCGACCTCCCGATGTTCGCTGCAGTCGGGAGCGATATCCAGTACGTGTTCGACCGGACCGGAGCGGCCGGCCTGGACGATGGCCGCCAGTGCCTGGCGATTTCCCTGTCGGCGGCAGATTCCCATCTCGGCGCGAGCGCGCCGGAGCTGGTGGAGCACTTCGTCGCGGAGATGGCGCGGCTACTTCCGGATGCGGCCGGGGCGGTCGTGACCGAGTCGATGGTCACCAGGGAACCGAGGGCGACCTTCCGCGGAGGGCCGGGCACCCATCCTTTCCGATCCGGCGCCGGATGTGGGATTCCCGGGGTCTTCCTGGCCGGCGCCTGGTCCGACACGGGATGGCCGGCGACGATGGAGGGGGCGGTACGCAGCGGGGTGGAGGCCGGGCGCCGTGCGGCCGGGTTTGCCCTTCGGGATGTGAGCCCCGTAGGGGAGGCGGCTCCAACGGCCGGTAAGGGAGCCAGGACGTGAGGCGCGCCACGCCGGAGTTGCTGGAGCGGACCCGGCTCATGGTCGAACCCGCCTTGATCGAAACGGTGGGCCGGCTGCCGGCGAGCCTGGCTCTCCCGATCCGCTACCACTTCGGATGGATCGACTCGGCGGGTGTTCCGTTGCCGAACCCTCGCCACGGCAAGGGCATCCGGCCCACGCTTGCCCTCCTGTCGGCCGAAGCGGTGGGCGCAGCGGCGGAAGTCGCTCTCCCGGGGGCTCTCGCGGTGGAGATCGTCCACAACTTCTCGCTCGTGCACGACGACATCATCGACAACGACCCCGAACGTCGGCACAGGGCCACGGTGTGGAAGGCCTTCGGCGCCGGGGATGCCATCATCGCCGGCGATGCCATGATGCTGCTCGGTCTCGAGCTGCTGCTGGACCGGCCCACGCCTCCGCGGGTGGTAGCGGCCGCCGACCTGGTGGGAGCCACTGCGTCGATGATCGCCGGGCAGCACATGGACATGTCGTTCGACCGCTCGGAGGCGTTGGATGTGGACCTGTGCTGGGAGATGGTCTCGCTCAAGACGGGCGCCCTGCTGGCTCATGCCGCGGCTGTGGGCGCCATCCTGGCCGGTGCCTCCGAAGGGACGGTTGGCGGGCTCCGGAGTTTCGGGCTCGAGCTGGGTCGGGGGTTCCAGGCAATCGACGACCTGCTCGGTATCTGGGGAGATCCGTCGGTGACGGGCAAGCCGGCCGGCAACGATCTCAGGGAGCGCAAGAAGTCGATCCCGGTGGCGGTGGCACTGTCTTCGGGCTCCAGCGCCGGACAGAGGCTCGCCGATCTGTACTCCCGGGAGCGACTGGATGATGCCGGGATCGAGGCGGCCGCCGCCCTCGTCGAGGAAGCGGGCGGACGGGATGCCACGGTCTCCGCGGCCCGCGATTGCATGCGGAGGGCGTCCGATGCCCTGATGGGGGCGGACATAGACCCGCAGGTAGCGGAGGAACTGGTGGACCTCGCCGCATTCGTAGTTGAGCGGGACTTCTGATCAGTGGTCATTGGAATCCAACAAACTACCGACCACCAACTACCAACTAGTTGATTAGAGCGATCACACCGGGCCGCGGTATGATGAATCAGGCTGCCCTAACATCATAGATCAGGTAGCTGTTAGGCGGATGATCAACCGCTCGTAGCACGGCCCCTTCAGGAGCCCGTATGTCGTATCTGCAGGCAATCGATATCTCCAAGCGTTTCAATGGCGTCTCCGCGCTGGCCGGCGTGGACATCGCGGTCGAACGGGGCGAGTCGCTGGCCCTGCTCGGCCCGAGCGGCTGCGGGAAGACGACGCTGCTCCGCATCCTTGCCGGCCTGGAGGTTCCCGACCGGGGCGACATCATGCTCGAGGGCAGGACCCTTACCGGTCCGGCCCGGTTCGTCCCTCCGGAGCAGAGGCGTATCGGGATGGTCTTCCAGGACTGGGCACTGTTCCCCCATATGACGGTGGCCCGGAACGTCGCGTTCGGGTTGGGCAAGGCGGGAATCAACCGCAGCCGGGTGTCCGAGACACTGGATCTGGTCGGCCTGTCGCATCTCGCGGACCGCTACCCCGACGAATTGTCGGGAGGGCAGGCGCAGCGAGTGGCGGTGGCCAGAGCTCTGGCCCCCCGTCCCCGGGTGTTGCTCTTCGACGAGCCGTTCTCGAACCTCGATACCGGCCTGCGCACCAGGATCCGGGCCGATGTGGCGGCGCTGATGCGCGAAGTGAGGATGACCTCCATCTTCGTCACCCATGACCAGGAGGAGTCATTCGTGGTGGGCGACCGGGTGGCCGTGATGCGTGAGGGCCGGATCGAGCAGGTAGGCCGCCCGGCCGATGTGTACCAGCACCCCGCCTCCGCGTGGGTGGCGACCTTCGTAGGTGAGGCCAACGTGTTGGGCGGCGTGGCGACCAACGGGCACGTGTCTACCGCAGTCGGCGACGTTCCCCTGGCCGACCCCGTGAAGGGACCGTGCCGGGTGGTCGTACGTCCCGAGTACCTGGCGGTGGGCCGGGGAGACCAGGGTGTGGTCTCCTCAGTCGAGTTCTACGGGCACGACACGACCTACGAGTTGGCTCTCAACGGGACGAAACTGGTGGCCCGGGTGATCGCCGCACCCGACTTCGTACCCGGCGACCGGGTATCCGTGTCCTATGCCGGCCCCGGAGCGGCTGCCTTCACAGCCGGTACCCGTACCTGACGAGGTGACCCGCGAGCTACGGGTGTGAGCCGTCGGCGTAGAGCTGCACATCCATCTCACCATCCCGCCGGGGCGCCACCGGCCCGCAGCGGCAGGCGGTTCCTTTCCTTGGAGGGGTACAATTCCCAAGATGCCTGAGACCGCCCTCCTGACCACCCACCGTCCCAGACGCGTGTATATCGCCGAGCCGAATGGATACTGCGCCGGGGTGTACATGGCAGTCAAGGCGCTGGTCTGGATGGTCCAGATATTCGACACTCCGGTCTACTGCTACCACGAGATCGTCCATAACCGGTTCGTGGTGGAGTCCTTCGAACGCGCCGGGGTGGTGTTCGTGGATTCGGTCGAAGAGGTGCCGGAAGGTGCTCCCGTGATGTTGTCGGCCCATGGCTCCGCCCCCCAAGTGGTGGAGGACGGGGAGAAACGGGCCGGGATCGTCATCGACGCGGTGTGCCCGCTGGTGGCCAAGGTTCATCATGAGGTCAAGCGGCGGGCTGCGAAGGGGTTCGACATAATCTTCGTGGGCCACGTTGGTCACGATGAGGCGCTTGGCACCGTGGCGCGGGCGCCTTCGAACATCACTCTGGTCGAACCGGAGACAGGGCTGGCCGGGTTCAGGCCCAGCGATCCCCGGAAGGTGGCACTGTTCGCCCAGACCACCCTCGGGATGCACGAGTGGGAGGCGATCAGGGCCGAGGCCTCCGGGCGCTACCAGAATCTGGAAACCTCTCGCAAGAGCGATCTCTGCTATGCCACCACCAACCGCCAGGATGCGGTACTCCAGATGAGTGCCGAGTGTGATCTGATCCTGGTGGTGGGTTCCGATAACTCCTCGAACACCAATGCCCTGGTCCGGACCGCCCGCATGCAAACCGCCGCTTACCGGATCGATTCAGCGGATTCGATCCGGCCCGAGTGGTTGGAGACGGCGGATGTGGTGGGTATAACGGCCGGGGCATCGGCACCCGACCACCTGATCCAGGAGGTGCTCGATCGCCTCGATCCGGTCGAAGGATGGCGCCGCCACCGGGTTACGGAGGAGGACGAGTACTTCCCCCTGCCGAGCGGGCTGAGGTCCTTGCTGAATGCGCTGGTGTCAACCGTCCGGATCGGGTTCGCCGCCCCCTCGAACGGTCAGGGACCGCTCGACTACGACCGCAGCGTCACGGCCACCGACGCTCTCGCCATGCTTGAGAAGTCCTAGACCACTAACCGGGAGGACGGTCGGTTCGGTCATCAGGTCCTACCGGCGGCTGGATTCCTCGGCATAGCCGGACGCCCGTAGGTGGCGCCTACGGAGAGCGGGTGTCCGCGGTCGGGTCTGGCGTCGCGCTATCCCGTGTTGCGCATGCCCGCCGCGATGCCGTTGATGGTCAGGAGGAGTCCGCGCCGGTATCTCTCGTGGTCACCTGAACGGGATCGCTTCAGCAGCTCGACCTGCAGCACGTTCAACGGGTCCAGGTAGGCGTCACGCACGTTCAGGGTGCGCCGCAACAGCGGGCGATCTGCCAGCAGGTCAGCCCCGGTCACCCGCCGGAGGGAGGCAACGGTGAGAGCATACTCGGCGGCGATCATCTCGAACATGGGCCGGCGCTCGACCGGTACCAGGTTGTCGACGTAGTGCCGGGCGATGGAAAGATCGGTCTTGGCCACGGTCATCTCGACATTGGAGATGAAGGTTCGGAAGAAGGGCCACTCCTGGTACATCCGGGCCAGGTCGGCGCCGAGTCCCGCCCCCGAGGCCGCCGCGAAACCGCTTCCCACCCCGTACCAGCCGGGGACGATCTGGCGTGACTGGGTCCAGCCGAACACCCACGGAATGGCCCTGAGGTGGGTGACCCCCACCGTCTGATGTCGCTTGGCAGGGCGGGATCCGATGTTGAGCAGGCCGAGCTCCTCCACCGGCGTAGAGGTGGTGAAATACTCGACCATGCCCGGATCTTCGATGAACCGCCGGTAGGTCTCGTACGCGGCGGAGGATACGAGGTTCATGATCTCGTGCCATCGGCGGACGTCCTCAACTGCGTGGTGAGGGGCGCGGTGGGCCAGGGATGCCTCCACCAGCGCCGACAGGGCCAGCTCGAGGTTCCGGTGGGCCAGTCCGGCCAGACCGTACTTGTCGGCGATCACCTCGCCTTGCTCGGTGAGCTTGATGACGCCGTCCAGCGCCCCGTACGGCTGGCTGAGGATGGCGGCATGGGTGGGGCCGCCTCCCCGACCGACGGAGCCTCCCCGACCGTGGAAGACGTCGATTCGTATCCCGGAGCGGCGGGAGATGTCGCGGATGACCAGCAAGGCCTTGTGGATCTCCCATTGCGAGGTGGTGATGCCCCCATCCTTGTTCGAATCGGAGTACCCGACCATGACTTCCTGGATCCCGCCGCGGAGTTCGAGGAGCCGGCGGTAGGCCGGCACCGCCAGCAGCTCCTCCAGGGTGGGTCCGATCAGCCGCAGGTCGTCGATGGTTTCGAACAGCGGGACGAAGCCGAGGCGCGCCACGCCCCGGACCGGATCGACCAGACCCACTTCTCGGGCCAGCAACATCGGAGCCAGCACGTCGTCCACTCCCCGGGCCATCGAGATGATGTAGGAGTCGATGACCTGATCGCCGAGCTCATCCAGCAGGTCCCTCAGCAGGCCGAAGAGGACCAGCGTCTCGTCATCACCTGCGCCGGTCCCCGGCGGCGCCACCGGCCGGGTACCGGAGAGCTCGCGTACCAGGAACCCGGTCCTGCCGGTCCGATCCAGGTCGCCGTAGCCGGTACCGAGGTAGGACGTGAGGGAGGCGATCGCCCGGTGGTGGTGATCGGTGTGCTGGCGGATGTCGAGCGCGGCCAGATGGAAACCGATCGTGGCCACCAGCAGCCGGGTCCGCGCCAGCCGGCCGCCGGCTTGGAGGGCGCCTCGATTATCGCGCAGGGAGGATTCGAACACGGCTAGGTCTTCCAGGAGCTCCCGCGGAGAGCTGTAGGCGCCGGGCCTGCCGTCGCGCGTCTCCACGAGACGCTGGTGGACGATCGCCAGACCCTGGCGGTAGGGCTCCCGGTCCTTGGTGGTTTTCAGCACATCGCGGTAGGACTCCCGGTGCCGGTCGATGAATGCCGCGAGGCCGTCCGATATCGCCGTGATGCGGGTGTTCGCACTCAGCTCGCCGGCCAGACCTGCCACCTCGGCGATCAGGATCTCGAGGGCGGTTTGCCGCTGCTGTTCCAGGACGGTCCGGGTCATCTCCGGCGTGACGTTGGGGTTTCCGTCCCGGTCGCCGCCCACCCAGGAACCGAACCGGATCGGGCTGCTGTCGGTTTTCAGCTCGCCCCCGATCAGATGCACCGCGGCGGCGATGTTGTCCAGCAGGCCGGGTATGGCCTCGCGGATGGTCTGTTCGAGGTAGTGCCGGACGAAGCGGGCCTCGTCGATCGGGTTCGGACGCTGGTCGCGCAGCTCGTCGGTCTGCCAGATCGCCTCGATGAGTTCCTCCACCCGGCGGTCGATACGCGCCTGGTCGGCCTCGGAGGTTCTCGGGTTGCTTCGGGTCGCGGTGGCGTCGGCGATCTCGCTCAGCTTCTCGAGGACGGTGCGGCGGGTCGCCTCGGTCGGATGGGCGGTGAAAACCGGCTTCAGCACCGTCCGGTGGACCAGCGAGACGGCTTCGGTGGCCGGTATTCCCGACTCGACCAGCGTGACGAGGCTCTCCTCGAATCCGCGCTCGAGCGTGTCCCCCTCGGCGTTCAGGTCCTCCACCCGGTGAGCCTGCTCGGTGACGTTGGCGAGATGGAAGTAGACGGTGAAGGCCTTGGCCAGCTGGAGTGCCGCCTCGAGATCCACCTCTCGCAGCAGCTCGGCGAGCTCGTGGGATACCTCGACATGCGCCGACCGCAGCCGGCGGGATAGGGTCCGGACCCGTTCGACCGAGTGGAGAAGTTCCCGGCCGTGCTGGCGGACCAGGGTATCGCCCAGTTGGCGGCCGAGGCGCCGGATATCGGCCCGCAGATCGGCGTCAGCTAGCTCGGGCGAGTCCGTCCGGTGAGACGGTTCAGGTATGTCCCCGGTGGGTCTTGCGTTTGGTTTCATGTGCAGGGGCTTGCAGCAGCCGGTCCGACCGCCATTCTCGCAGTACGGGAAGCTGTCACGTCGCCCTCGTCCTTATGACGAAGGGAGGGCGCCGGTAAACCGGCGCCCTCCAGGTGTGTTTCGGTTGTGTTCAGGGATCGGACTAGGTGGCGGCCATTGCCTCCGCTATCCAGGTGTCCACTTGGTCCTGGTTGTTCGCGATCCACTCGGTGACCAACGCGCCGACATCTTCCCCGGCGTCCTGCCTGACGATCTGGAGCGACACGTCGACGACGTTGAGCTTCACGATCTCCAGCAGCTTGGCCGCGGCCGGGTGGTTGGCCAGCATGTCGTGGCGCGCCGAGGCGATGACATCGGCTGCCACCCAACCGATCTCGCAGATCCCGTCGTCCGCCGCACTGGGGCAGGCATCGGGACCGATAGCAGGAGAAGTGCCAGGTCTCTGATCCCACTCCTCGCCGCCTTCACGGCCGAGCGGGTTGGAGTCGTCGATCGGGCTCTCGACCCCGACCCAGACGACGTTGTCGCCCGGACGGAGGGCCGTGATGTAGGAACTCGGGGTCCATGTATACGCGACCATCGGTTGGCCGGCGTCTGCCTTGGTCTTAGCCTCAGCGAACATGGCGTCGTAGCCGGCCAGAACCTGCTCGATGTTCCCCCATCCGGAGAACGCGATCTGGCTCTGGATGATGTCGTCACAGGTCCAGCTCTCAGGGCATCCGTAGATGTCGGCAATGCCGTTGCCCGGGTTGACGTCCTGAGCGTCGTAGGCAGCGATGGCGTCAGGGTTGTTGTTCAGATCGTCGAGGGTGCTAATCCCGAATTCCTCGGCGAACGACTTGGTGATCAGGAACCCCTGCAGACCGCCGGCAAGCATCAACTCGCCCACGCGGCGTACGTGCTCGCCGACCAGGGAACCGTCCGGCAACTCCGCTGCGAGCCAGCTGTTGTGGCCCGGGTACCAGCTGTTGACCCAGAAGTCGGCCTCGCCCTGTGCCATTGCCAGGTAGGCCAGCGACGGGCCCAACTCGAGATCGGCCGGATCGCTTACCTCGTAGCCCAGCATCTGCATCATCTGGCGCATCAGCTCGGCTTGGAAGTAGCCGGTCGACCAGTTGGCTCGGGCCATCGTCAGGCTGACGCCCTCCCCGGGCAGCATCGCGGCCTCGGCTTCCATCCTGGCCTGTTCTTCGGCGGCCCTCGCTTCGGCTTCCGCCTCCATGGCTTCGGCCTCTGCCAGAGCGGCTTCGGCGTCCGCCATCATTGCCTCTGCCTCGGCCTGGGCCGCCTCCGCCGCCGCCCGCTCTTCTTCAGACATGGCCTCGGCCTGGTTAGACATGGCCGCCGCCTCTTCCGCGGCGGCTTCGGCGTCCGCCATCATGGCTTCGGCATCGTCCATCATGGCTTGAGCCTCTGCCAGGGCGGCCTCGTCCACCACAACCTGTGTCACCGTCACCGGGGCCGCTGTCGTGGCAGGCAGGTCCGCGGTGTCATCTCCACAGGCAGCCGCTACCAGAGCAAGAACCGTCGTTATGGCGATGATCCTGATACTAGTTTTCATCATGCTCCTTTTCTTTCTCGCTTGTACGTCTCCGCTATTCGGGAAGTCCCACTCCCGGATGAGTGCAGGATATTCACATCGAGGCTACTACTGTGGCCTTCGCTGCGGTGTCGGCCGCGGTGTCCCCGCCCATTGCGTCTCCGTAAACCTTGGCACGTCGGAACTCCTTCAAGATATTCATGGTTGATGCTAGGACCATCAGCCCACCTAGCATGGTGAGAAACGCGCCAATTCCGGTCACGAACTGGGGGTCGCCGGATCGCACATGGGTGAATAGCCACGCGAAGGCGATGGATGCTGCGCCTAACCCGAGCCCGGCCGTTGCGGCGCTCCACCTCCACCTGCGCTGCTCGTTTGCCCCGAAGACACCCGCGGCGGGAAGCCCGGTCACGATGGCCAGCAAGCCCGCTACCAGCGCCCAAAGGCCGAGCCGGGCACCGCCCCTAGATATACCATCTGTGAAGCTGGGCTTACGGGCTATTGCCGTCTCGACCAACAGGTCGGACGCATAAACAGCGTTGTTGTCCGGATCCTCCTCCGACAAGCGAACCAGCTCCTCGATCCTCTGGGCTCTAGCCTCTGATTCTGCGAGAGCCTCTGGGGTGATGGCCCGGTCAGGACGGCTATCGGCACTCCAGGCGGAGAACATGCCTACGACCAGTACGATAACGGCCATCCCGAGACCGATGAGGCTCCCCCAACCGATCCGTGTCGGCAGAGGGTGCAGGGGGGTGTGTTCGGCGACCCTGATCCAGAGCACGACACCGATCACCGCGATCAGCCCTCCCACGATGGCGAGGTACATGCCCACTCCGTGGGCGGGGTCGACCGCATCCGGCGCGACTCTGGCATCCCACACCGATTGCCCCCAGAAATGCGCCCAAGCGACGATCAGCAGGCAGATGCCCGCAATGGTGGCGCCGTCGGCCGCAAGCCAGCGGGGAGCGTGTCCGGGTCGCGCCCAGGCTCCGATCACGGCAAGTATGACGAAAGAGCCCAAGGCCAGTACTGCGATGCCGAACCACGACCCACCGGATGAGTCCAAGCCGCTGAAGGCTTGACCGGCTAGCTGGCCTTCGAGAGACGCGTCCGCCCATCGGCCGAAAGCACTCATCCTGCCGGCGTCGATGGACCAGGGAAGAAAAGTGCTCAGGATGGCCACGGCTGCACCGACCAACGAGACCGCCATAGCGAGGCGCTCCCTCGATACTATCGGCGCGAACACTTCGACTTCCTGGTGTCTCACCACGGCCGACGGTTCGGCATCAGGGATGAGAACCTCGGGTTCGCGGCGGTGTTTCCAAGCCAGGTAGATCCGTTTCAGGAAGTTGGTGGACTCGGTTCCCTCGCGCTGGGACATGCGGTCGAGGACCACTGCTACCAGGAAGAAGGCCAACCCCGCCGATGCTGCGAGTGCGGCGTTCTGGTTGTTGATGGCCCTGAAAAGAAGCCGACCAAGACCTGCGGCCCCCATGATGGCGGCTATTCCCAGCATGGAGATGGCAAGCAGCAGCGTCTGGTTGATGCCGGTCATGATGGCCGGTCGGGCCAGAGGGATTTGAACATCGAAGAGCACCCGGAGTTCCGAGGCGCCGTACGCTCTGGAAGCCTCGACCACGTCGGCTGGTACTTGGCGTATCCCGAGGTTGGTAAGTCGGATCAGCGGCGGAAGCGCGAATACCATCGTCACCATCGTGGCCGACACTTCTCCAAGACCGAAGAACCAGATGAACGGCAGCATGTAGACGAATGAGTGAACGACCTGCATAGCGTCGAGGATTGGTCGGGTGACCTGCCAGACGCTGTCAACCCGACCGCAGGCGATGCCGACCGGGATCCCAATCGCTACGCACAGGATCACGGCGACTCCTATGAAGCCGATGGTGGCGGCGGTTTCCTTCCAGTACCCGTCACCTAGGAGTCCGCAGATCGTAAGGGCAACGGCCACGAAGGCCGCAACCTTCGCGTTACGGGTGAGCCAGGCGATCAGGGCCATCGCCACCACGATCCATATCCACGAGATCTCGACGAGGAAGTCCCGCACAAGGTTTCGAATCATCGTATCGAAGGGCCACCTAATGATGTCGAGCAATGTGGGGAGGTTGTTGGATACCCAGTCGATGCCCTGTTCGATCCAGTCCCCAAATGGGATCCGCCACTCGTCGAGAATGGTGTTATCCCAGATGCTTAACCGAGCAGAGGTCCCATCCTGCTGGGCGAGGATGTTCATAGGTAGGTTTCTCGTTCGAAGCCGTCGATGAGTTGTTCGACTCGTCCCATTTCTTCCATGATGTGGCGGGGGTCGAGGTTTCCGACCAGCCGACCGTCGTCGTCTACGACGGCGATGGGTAGTCCTCGGCCGGCTGCGGCGTAGACGTCGTTGAGGGTCGTCTCGGGTGTGGTTGAGTCGAAGTCGTCTCGGAGAGCGACGGACATGTTCACCGAGCCCATGCTGGCGACTCTGACGCAGTCGGCGATGGTGAGGAGGCCTGTGGGTCGCCCGTTGGTGTCGCAGGCGAAAGCGCCGCTGCGTTCGCCGATGTGGTCCAGGGCATCAGCGAGGGACAGGTCCGGGTTGATGGGTTTGGGTTCCAACATGACCTCGCAGCATTCGATGACGCGGCCCTGATCCACATCCTGGACGAACTCTGCGACATAGGCGGTGGCGGGTTCGGTGAGGATTTCTTCGGGGGTGCCGATCTGGACCACGGCGCCGTCTCGCATGATGCATACCTGGTCGCCGATCCGTAGTGCCTCGTTGAGGTCGTGGGTGATGAAAAGGATCGTCTTGCGCAACTCGTTCTGGATGTCCATCATCTCGTCCTGCATCTGGCGGCGGATGAGGGGGTCGAGAGCGGAGAAGGCTTCGTCCATCAGCAGGATGTCGGGGTCGGTGGCCAGGGCCCGGGCGAGGCCGACCCGCTGTTGCATGCCGCCTGAGAGTTCACGGGGGAGGTTGCGGGAATAGGGTTCGAGACCCACCAGCGACAGGGCTCTCATGGCGGCTCCGTCCCGCTCCGTCTTGTCGACTCCCTGGACCTTGAGGCCGTATCCGACGTTGTCGATCACGTTGCGGTGGGGGAACAGAGCGAAGTGCTGGAACACCATTCCCATCTTCTCTCGGCGGAAAGCCTGCAGTTGGGCGCCGCTCAGCGCCTGGACGTCGGTTCCGTCGACCCAAACCTGGCCGGCTGTAGCGTCGAAGAGCTTGTTGACGGTGCGCAGAGCCGTGGACTTGCCGGACCCGGAAAGGCCCATGACCACGAAAATCTCGCCTTTGGGTACCGAGAAGTTGACGTCGCGGATGCCGATCACGTGGCCGGACTGGCGCAGAACCTCATCCTTGCTCACCCCGGCCCGGGCGAGGTCGAAGGCCCTACCGTGCGGTTGGGGACCGAAAATCTTGTAAACACCCTCGAGGCGTATCAGCCCGTCACCGGCCACCACCACTCCCTTCCAAGCTCGTCACCGCACGCTTCGCATTCGACGACAAGCCTGGCCTCAATGCCTGCCAAGACACTAGTGTGGGACAGGCTGCTCTGCTTGACGAAACCTTCCATTTGTCTCACGATACGGAACGGTACCGCATCGCAGCACACGGACGGTAGGATTTCTCCGGGTACGGGTAGCATTCCCGTTCGGCAGTTCACCTTTTCACGGAGATTGCATGAGTTCTTCCGCTAGGTTCCCCTCCGACCTCGAGATCGCTCAGGCGGCGCCGGTCACACCGATTGCCGAGATCGCCGAGTCGATCGGGGTCCGTGCCGACGAGCTGATTCCGTACGGATCGACCAAGGCCAAGGTCCACCTCGACATTCTGAAACGGGTCGGCGCCCGCTCGCCCGGCAAGTACATCGACGTCACCGCGGTCACCCCCACACCTCTCGGCGAAGGCAAGACCACCACCACGATCGGTCTGGTTCAAGGACTGGGTCTCCTCGGGAAGAAGGCCGTCGCCGCCATCCGCCAGCCCTCGATGGGACCTACTTTCGGGATCAAGGGCGGGGCAGCGGGGGGTGGCTACAGCCAGGTCATTCCCATGGACGAGTTCAACCTGCACCTGACCGGCGATATGCATGCCATCAGTGTGGCCCACAACCTGGCGGCGGCGGCCATGGACGCCCGCTGGTACCACGAGGGCCGGATGAGCGACGCTCAACTCGATGCGATAGGGCTGGGGCGGCTCGATATCGACATGTTCCGTGCCCAGTGGCGCAGGGTGGTCGACGTCAACGATCGGGCACTGCGTAACGTGGTGCTGGGCCTGGGCGGACGTATCGACGGCCGGCCGCGTGAGACCGGTTACGACATCACCGTGGCTTCCGAGTTGATGGCGATTCTGGCGCTCACCGACGGCCATGACTACGCCTCGGCGCTCCGCGACCTTCGGGCCCGCTGCGGACGGATCGTGGTCGGAGCGAACACCGCCGGCGACACCATCACCCTCGACGACCTGGGCGTGGGCGGCGCGGTGACCGTCCTGATGAAGGACACGCTGCATCCCACGCTCATGCAGACGCTCGAAGGCCAGGCCGCGTTCGTCCACGCGGGTCCGTTCGCCAACATCGCCCATGGCAACTCGTCGATCCTGGCCGACCGGGTGGCGCTCCAACTCGGGGAATACGTGGTTACCGAGTCGGGATTCGGGGCCGACATGGGCATGGAGAAGTTCTTCAACATCAAGTGCCGGGCCTCCGGTCTGAAGCCCGATGCGGTCGTCCTGGTGGCCACGGTTCGGGCGCTCAAGACCCACGGCGGCGGCCCTCGAGTGGTGGCGGGCCGGCCGCTCGCCCCGGCCTACACGGAAGAGAACCTGCCTCTTCTGGAGGCCGGACTCGTCAACCTGGTGGCGCACATCGAGAACGCCCGCCGTTTCGGGATCGAGGTGGTCGTGGCGGTCAATACCTTCCCGACCGACACTGAGAACGAGCGCCGGGTGGTCAAGCGGGCCGCCCGGGAGGCGGGAGCGCTATCGGCGGTCACGTCCAGCCACTGGGCGGATGGCGGGCGTGGAGCCCTGGAATTGGCCGAAGCCGTGGTGGACGCCTGCGAACGGCCTGCGGACTTCCGTTTCCTCTACCCGTCGGACCGGTCGATCAAGGAAAAGATCGAGACCGTCTGCCGGGAAATCTACGGCGCCGGCGGAGTCGACTATTCCACCGCAGCGGAGCGCCAGATCGCCGACTTCGAGCAGGCCGGGATGGGGAACTTGCCGATCTGCATGGCCAAGACCCCCCTGTCGATCTCGCACGACTCCGCTATGAAGGGGCGGCCGCGCGGGTTCACCGTGCCGGTTCGGGAGGTCAGAGCGTCGGTCGGCGCCGGCTTCCTAGTGGTGCTCCTGGGCGAGATCCGCACGATGCCGGGACTAGGAGCCCGGCCGGCGTACATGAATGTAGACATCGATGAAGACGGCAAGATCATCGGCCTGTTCTGACTTCTCGGCGGCGGTGGACGAGCCGGTCGCCTCGATCCGGTACCTGGTCATAGATTGTCTCGACCTCGATAGATCGGCCGCCTTCTGGGGTCCGCTTCTCGGCCTGGCGCCCGGGCGGCGGCTCGACAACTACCTGTTCATGGGGCCGGTACTGCCCGGGTGCGATCTGGTTCTCCAGCGGGTGGACCGTGTCACGGCCGACAAGAGTCCGGTCCACTTCGACATCGAGGGTTCGAACCAGGAGGACTTCGACATGATCCTCGCCCGTTCGGTAAGACTTGGTGGCAGAATCGTGGAGACAGTCACGGAGGACGAGTACACGCCGGCGGTCATGGTCGACCCCGACGGCAACGAGTTCTGCGTGAACAAGATCCCGTCGCCATCTACTGTCAGTGGTATGCAGGCGGAGTGAACGGCCGTTGGTGGAGAGTGATGGAAAGGAGGTGATGGAATGCCGAAGGTGACGCTACCCCGATTGACCACGCCGTACGTGCGACGCGACGGCGAGTTGGCGCCGGCCACATGGGACGAAGCGCTCGACCGGGCGGCGGCCGGGCTGAGCCGCCATACCGGTAGCGCCTATGCCATGTTCTCGTGCTCCAAGGCGACCAACGAGATGAACTTCCTGGCCCAGAAGTTCGCCAGGCTGGTCATGGCGTCGAACAACATAGATTCGTGTAACCGCACCTGACACGCTCCCTCCGTCGCCGGTCTGGCGGCAGTGTTCGGAGTAGGAGGCGGGACCTGTTCCTACGAGGAGATCGAGACCACGGACGTGATCCTGCTCTGGGGTTCCAATGCCCGGGAGGCTCATCCGATCTTCTTCCATCACCTGATGAAGGGGGTCCGCAACGGCGCCAAGCTGTACACGGTTGACCCGCGCCGGACCACCTCGGCCATGTGGGCCGATGCCTGGCTGGGGCTGGAGGTGGGTTCGGACATCGCGCTGGCCAACGCCGTCGGGCGCGAGATAATCACGTCCGGCCTGCATCACAAGGAGTTCATCCAGCACGCCACGGTGGGTTTCGATGCCTATGCCGAGTCGGTGGAACCCTGGACGCTGCAGAGGGGCGCCGAGATCACCGGCTTGCCCCCCGAAGTGATCCGCCGCATGGCCCACGACTACGCCACCGCAGAGCAGGCCCAGATCTGCTGGACGCTGGGCATCACCGAGCATCACAACGCCACCGACAATGTCCTGGCCCTCATAAACCTGGCCCTCCTGACCGGCCATGTGGGTCGCTACGGATCGGGATTGGTTCCGATCCGCGGCCAGAACAACGTCCAGGGCGGCGGCGACATGGGCGCGCTGCCCAACCGGCTGCCCGGTTTTCATGAAATCGAGGACCCGGTCTCACGCGGCAAATTCGAGGCCCTCTGGGGCCGGTCCGTGCCCAACCAAGTCGGCAAGCATCTGTCGCTGATGCTGGAGGCTATGGAGCACGGAGAGATAAACGCTCTGTACGTGATCGGCGAGAACCCGGCCCAGTCGGAGGCCCGCTCCGACCATGCCCGCAGCATCCTGCGCGGACTGGAGTTCATGGTGGTGCAGGACCTATTCATGACAAGGACGGCCGAGCTGGCCGACGTGGTGTTCCCGGCGGCGGCCGGATGGGCCGAGACAGACGGCACGGTGACCTCTTCCGAGCGGCGCGTGCAGCGGGTCCGCAAGGCTCTCGAACCTCCGGGGGACGCTCGAGATGATCTGCACATCATCTCGGCCCTCGCCGAACGGATGGGCCGGGGTTGGGGGTATCCCACCGCCGAGGAGGTATGGGACGAGTTGCGCAGCCTATCGCCCCTGCACGCCGGGATGTCGTACCGCCGGCTCGCCGACGAGGGAGGCCTGCAGTGGCCGTGTACCGGCGAGGACCATCCCGGCACCCTGTTCCTCCACGGCGATCTCTGGGACGATCCGCTGCCTCGTGACCCGGCCCCATTCTTCGCGACGCCGTGGGCCCCGCCGGTGGACGAGCTGAGCGAGGAGTACCCGATCCGGCTAACCACGGGTCGCCGGCTCGACTCCTACAACACCGGGGTCCAGTCCCGGGGTTACTCATCCCCACTGAGGACGGCGGTCGCCGTAGAGGTGGCGCCCGCGGACGGAACCGCCCTCGGCGTGGCCGAGGGCGACCGTGTCCGTGTCGTCTCGCGCCGGGGATCCGTCGAGGCGCCGGTGCTGTTCGATCGGTCGCTCCGTCCCGGCCTGGCTTTCATGGCCGTCCACGATCCCGACGAGGTGGACGTGAACCTGCTCACCATCGACGCGTGGGATCCCAAGTCGGGCACCGCCGAGTTCAAGGCCACCGCGGTCCGGATCGAGCCTTTGGAGGAGGGGGTTGAGAATCGAACCGCGGTTCGTTCCGTGGCAAACTATCCGGCATGAGAGCTGCCGGCCACCACAGAGCTGTCGGCCATCACGCCATCCCCATGTAAGGGGATTCCCGGCAACCTTCTAGGAGAACTCCCATCGACCTGCGACTCATGTCCGCCGAGCCAACCGCAGCGGAGCGTTTGGCTGTGGATGCGTTGCTAGGACCTCCCTCCCCGTCCGGGGACGGCGAGCCTACGCAACCGGCCGACCGGCGCGTGGCGTTCGGCGGCTATCGCCATTCGGTGGAGAGCCGCCATCTATTGCTCCCGGCGCTCCACGCGGTGAACGACGCGGTCGGATGGGTTAGCGCAGGGGCGCTCAACTACATCTGCGAGCGGCTCCTGGTCCCCCCCGCGGAGGCGTACGGCGTGGCCGGCTTCTACGCCCTGCTGTCCTTGGAGGAACGACCGACTCGGGTGGCTCATGTGTGTGACGACGTGGCCTGCCGGACCATGGGCGGCGCCGGGATACTGGCCGACCTGGAAGGACGCCCCGATGCCCATCCCAGTCCGTGCCTGGGTCAGTGCGACCAGGCCCCGGCCGTCTTCTTCCAGCGGGCCGGCGAGGAGGACACCGTGCTGGTCGGCGCCACCCACGACCGGGTCGCCGACGTGCTGGCAGGCGGGTCCGTAGAGGAAATCCCTCCCATCGCGCCGCAGGCAGGCGATCCGTCGTTGCGCTTGCTCAAGCGCGTTGGTACGGTCGATCCGACCTCCCTGGAGGGCTACCGGGACGTCGGCGGTTACCAGGCTCTGGCCCGAGCCGTCGAGATCGGGCCGGATCGGGTTCTTGCCCAGGTCAAGGCATCCGGCCTCCGGGGCCGGGGGGGCGCCGCTTTCCCGATGGGGCTCAAGTGGGAGGCGGTGGCCCGGTCACCCGACATGCCGCACTACCTGATCTGTAACGCCGACGAATCGGAACCGGGCACCTTCAAGGACCGGGCGCTGATGGAGGGTGACCCCTTCGCGGTGATCGAGTCGATGACCATCGCCGGCCTGACCGTCGGGGCCGAGCGCGGGTACCTGTACATACGCGCCGAATACCCCTTGGCCCAGTCCCGTCTCCAGAACGCCATCGACAGCGCCCGGGCAGAGGGCCTGCTCGGCGCGGACGTGGCCGGTTCGGGCCGCGCGTTCGAGATCGAGATCCGGCGCGGTGGAGGCGCGTACATCTGCGGTGAGGAGACCGCTCTGATGAACTCGATCGAGGGTAAGCGGGGGGAGCCGCGCAACAAGCCCCCCTTCCCGACCCGGGTGGGCCTGTTCGGACGCCCCACGGTGATCAACAACGTCGAGACCCTGATCAACGTGCTCGACATAGTGCTCGAGGGCGGAGCCGCGTTCGCGGAGATCGGAACCGGGGAGTCGACCGGGCCGAAGTTGTTTTGCCTGGCGGGCGCCGTGGCGCGGCCCGGCGTGTACGAGGTGGAGTTCGGCAAGACGTTGGGAGAGCTGATCGACCTGGCCGGGGGCGTGACCGGAAGCGGCCGGATAGGCGCGGTGATGCTCGGAGGCGCGGCCGGCCTGTTCGTGGGTGAGGACCATCTCGACATGCCGCTGACCTTCGAGGATGCCCGAGATCGCCAGGCCACTCTCGGTTCCGGCGTGGTCCTGGTGTTCGACGACCGGACCGACTTTCCGGACATAAGCAGGCGGATCGCCCGCTTCTTCCGGGACGAGTCCTGCGGCCAGTGTGTACCCTGCCGGGTCGGTACCGTTCGCCAGGAGGAGTTGCTGGCTCGCCACCACGGTGGCGAGCCGCTGGACGAGGATCTGTTCGAGGAGGTCGCCCGGGTGATGATGGACGCCTCGATCTGCGGGCTGGGGCACACTGCGTCGACTGCGATCCGGTCGGTCATCGATCTGGGCCTGCTGGAGCGATCTCGTGGCTGAAGTCACGCTCGCCGTCGACGGGACCACCGTTAAGGTCCCGGACGGGTCGACCATCCTCGACGCCTGCCGGGCCCTGGGCAACGACCAGCCCACCCTCTGCTACCTGGACAACCTGACCCCGGTCAACGTCTGCCGGGTATGCGTGGTGGAGGTGGAGGGCAACCGCACGCTGGTGCCCTCTTGCAGCCGCCCGGCCGAGGACGGAATGGAGGTGGCCACCGACAGCGATAGGGTGCGCCACTCCCGCAAGATGGTCTACGAGTTCCTGGCCTCCACGGTCGACCTGGGCCTGGTCGACGAGGAGACGGTGGCGTGGATGGACCGTTACGGCTGCGATCCCGACCGCTACGGCCCGCCCGCTGATCCGGCCGTAGACCGCGACCGGCGTAAGGCGGGCCATCACCAGATCGGGCCGGGGACCGTAGCCGAGACCGTTCAACAGCCGGTCAAGGTGGACAACGAGCTCTACGTGCGGGACTACTCCCGGTGCATCCTTTGCTACAAGTGCGTGGAGGCCTGCGGGGAGGACGCCCAGAACACCTTCGCCATTGCGGTGGCCGGCCGCGGCTTCGACGCCCGCATCTCGACCGAATTCGACACCGTCCTGACCGACTCGGCCTGCGTCTTCTGCGGAAACTGCATAGGCGTGTGTCCCACCGGCGCCCTCATGTTCCGCAGCGAGTACGAGCTGCGCCAGGCAGGCATGTGGGAGGAGGATTCCCAGACCGTTACGCGCACCATCTGCTCGTACTGCGGGGTCGGTTGCAACCTAGACCTCCACGTCCAGGACAACCGGATCGTGAAAGTCACCTCGCCGATGGACCACTCGGTCACTTCCGGACACCTCTGTATCAAGGGACGGTTCGGATACGAGTACGTTCAGGAGGTCGGCGATCTAGCGGTGACGCCCATTGACGAGATTCTCCGGAGAGCCAGGATTGACGACCGAGGGCGGCGCCGGCGCCCCGAGCCACGCGCCTGAGGAGTTAATCGGGCCGGGCAGGGCCGCGGTCGTCTTCTGTGCAGTGATCATGGTCACCCACGGTTTCGGCAACGGTCTGGTTCCCGCCCTCCTGCCGCGCATCGGGGAAAGTTTCGGGTCCGGCTACGGCACCCTCGGTCTGGCCGTGTCCGCAGGACTTCTCGCTTATGGTCTGGGCGCCGCCGTGGGAGTCAGGGTCGTGGATGTGTTCCCGCTACGGGGAATCATTCTGGCCGCGCTGTCGGTCTGCGTGGTCGGGTTCCTGGTGGCGGTGTGGGCCAGGACGCCGGTCGCTCTGGCCGGGTCGGTGGTGCTCATCAGTCTGCTCGCGCCGATCAGCTGGTCGGCGTCGGTACGCCTCATCGCCCGCGTGGTGAAGCCTTCCTCCCGTGGCCGGGTCATGGTGGTGGCGGGCTCGGGCGCCGGAGTCGGAGGCGGTATCAACGGTGCGTTCGCGCTCCTCCTCGCCGGACAGGACGAATGGAGGCTGGCCTTCGTGATCACAACTGCGGTGTCAGTGGCGGCTGCGATGGCCGTCCTGGTGCTGCTACCCCGTACTCCTGCCTCGCAGCCACGCCTTGCCCGGACAGCTATGCGGCGAAGGGGGTGGAGAGATACCTGGGCAGTACGGAGCGGTCGGATCGTGGTCCTGATCAGCATCGCGGCCGGCGTCGGCGGTTTCACGTTCGTCAGCTACATGTCGGCCACGGCGGTGGACGAGTTCGGGGTGTCGCCGTTAGCGGTGGCCACGCTCTGGTGGATCGCATCCTCGGTCGGGCTGATGGCGGCCGTGGTCATGGGCGCCTGGTCGGATCGGGTATCGCCCGTGCTGGTCATGGGAGTGATCTCCCTCGTCTTCGCCACCAGCCTCCTTGTTCTCGTGCTGAACTGGTCGTACGCGGGCCTGATGGTGGCGGCCGTGGGATTCGGGTTCTTCAACTACCCGATATGGGGGCTACTGGGCCACCTGGCCGGCCAGGGTATGGAACCGCGGCTGGCGGTGCGGGCCTTCTCAGGTGGTCTGACGGCCGCGGCCTGGTGCGCCATGTCGGGTATCGCCCTAGCCGGCTGGTGGATCGACCGGACCGGTAGCTTTCGCATCCCGGTCATCGCGGTGGCCGTCCTGAGCGGTCTCGTCACTGGGTGGCTGGTAACCGAATACCTCCGCCGGCGTGCCGGGGGAGGGAGCCCACTGAAAAAGATCGGGCTATCTTGGTCCGGTGTCCGGTGACCGGGGTCATCCCTGCCGGGCCAACCGTAAATGGCCGCACTGAGCCGAGCCTGCAGGTCGTGGGGCGCCTCGAACACCGTTCGTTGGCCTTCTTCTCCCTGGAGGCCGTAACCTCAAGGACGACATGCTTTCCCAGATGATACGCGCCGGCCGCCTCGATCGGTCCTTCTACGAGTCGCTGCTATTCGACAACTACGCAACCGGCAACGCGGTGGTGATGATCATCATTGCCGGGTTGCTTCCGCAGGTCGGGATAATTCCGCAGGTAGGGGCGTTCTCGCTGGTCGCCGCTGCGTTCGCTGTCCTTTCCAGCATTCTCCGGGCCGGCCTGGTGACCGCCGCGGTGTGGGCGGCCTCGGTATACATCTTCAAGCGCCACGGAAACCCCCGAGCCACCTTCAGGATGGTCGGCTTCGCCAATGTCGCCTTCTTCCCGCTGGTCCTGACCGGCCGGCCGGGCCCGCTCTGGTTGGTTGCGCTGTTGATCACGGCCGTGTGGTTCTTCCTCGCGCTCCGCACCGTGGCCCGTGCCCAGTTCGAGTTCGATCATCCTGAGAACAGCTTCGTTGCCGCCACCGGCCTGCTCGGCTGGTACCTGTCGATCATTCTCTTCTAATGGTCTGCCTGTGGACTGGTCAGGCTGTTTCGCAGTCAGACCACTGAGTCCCGGATGCCGACCTACCGTCTCGATCTCTCCTATGACGGATCAGGATTCCACGGTTATGCCCGGCAACCCACCGTGCGCACCGTTCAGGGTGAGTTGGAGGCCGTCCTGGCTCGCGTTCTCGAGCCGGTCGACACGGTCGTGGCCGGGCGTACCGATGCCGGAGTCCACGCCTGCCATCAGGTGGTGTCGTTTTCCACCGGGAAGCTGGTCGATCCAGACCGGCTGGCTCGCTCGCTCACCAAGCTCCTGGGGCCCGAGATCGTGGTCTACGCCGCGGCGCGAGTGCCCCAAGATTTCTCGGCCCGCTTCTCCGCCACCCGCCGCACCTACCGGTATCGAGTTCTCAACAGTCCGTTTCCCGACCCGCTCCGCCGCGCAACCTCGTGGCACGTCAGGGGGCCCCTCGATCTTGAGGCGATGAACCGGGCGGTCGGTTACCTGGTCGGCGAGCACGACTTCGCCTCCTTCTGCCGCCGTAGGGAAGGCGCTTCGACCGTTCGCACCGTTCTTTCGGCCGGCTGGTCCGCCCGGTCCGACAGCATCCTCGAGATGGAGATCGCAGGAACGGCGTTCTGCCACCAGATGGTCCGGTCCATCGTTGCCTTATCGGTGGACGTGGGTAGGGGACGGATCGAACCCGGTACCACACCCCTGATCCTCGATGCCAAGGACAGGAACAGGGCCAGGGGGGCTGCCCCGCCCCACGGCCTGGTCCTGTGGCAGGTGCACTTCTAATTTCCCGAAGGGCTGCCGCACTCCGAGGAGGGCGCGCCGGCGGGGTAAGGTCAGCGCTCTCACCCACGCGGTTAGCAAGGAGAAGTGCCTGCTGCCGGCGGTCCAAGTCGAGTCGGGTTATTTCTCGGGACAGGAGGACTCGGATCATGACAGACGAGAGGGAATTGCTTGCTCGCATCACGGTGCGGCCTGAGGTGTTCGGCGGGAAGCCCATCATCAGGGACATGCGTATCGCAGTGGAGCAAGTTCTGGGGATGCTCGCGGCCGGGGAGACAGCCGCCACCATCTTGAAGGAGTACACGTTCCTCGAAGCGGAGGACATCCAGGCCTGCCTGGTATTCGCTCACCGATCCCTTGCCGGCGAGCAGGTCCATGAGCGCTTGGTGGTGCGGTAAGCGGTCATGCGGTTCCTCCTCGACGTATGCGCGTCATCCCGACGCATGAGGACCACGCTGATCGGCCTGGGCCACGATGTGTCATCGGTCGCGGATCGGGATGCGAGAGCTTCTGACGTGGAAGTCCTGGCCATGGCGTTGGAGGAGGAGCGGGTGGTGATCACCGAAGACAAGGACTTCGGCGAGTTGGTGTTCGTGCGCGGGTTGGCGCACTTCGGCATCATTCGATTCGTTGACATGCGGGTTGAGGAGAAGGTGTCGGCCATGAGGAGTCTGCTTGAGCACGATGCTGGTCCGATACGTGAAGGTGTCTTGATTGTGGTAAGTCGGAGTCGGGTGCGGGTGCGTCGAGGAGGCCATCGAGAGCGAAGTGACGGCTGATGAGGCCTTGGTATCCGGCAATACACGGGCCAATAGGGGTCGTGTGCTCCCAACGATGCCCGCGGCTGGCAACCGGCTGCCGGTCTCGCTACAATCCGGCGGCCCGCCGGTGCGCACATTTCGGTCCCGGCGTGGTATCAGCGTGGACCGATCGCTGTTCCCGGGGGTTGCCGGTAGTCACGGCCGCCGCCGCGGCTCCCCGGTCTTGGTCCTGTTTCCGATCCGCAATCGAGCGACGATGGTGAAGCGACAAACCACGTACACGCCCAAGCCCGACCACATCAGCCGACGCTGGTTGCTGGTCGACGCCGCCGACCTGCCGCTCGGGCGTCTCGCGTCGCGCCTCGCGCCGCTTCTGGCCGGCAAGCACAAGCCCACCTACGCTCCCCACATGGATGGCGGCGACTTCGTGGTGGTCGTCAATGCGGAGAAGGTGGTGGTCACGTCCACCAACAGCCAGAACAAGATCTACTACCGGCACTCCGGTTACCCGGGCGGCCTCAAGGAGGAGTCGTTCGAGAGCCTGATCGAGCGTAGGCCCGAGGCGGTCATCGAACGGGCAGTCCGGGGTATGCTCCCCAAGACCAAGCTGGGCCGCCGGATGATCCGCAAGCTCAAGGTCTACACGGGTCCGGATCATCCTCACAAGGCCCAATCTCCGGAGGTTCTCGACCTCGCTATAAGGAAGGTGAGTTTCTGATGGTCCGAGCCGTGGCCCAGGCCACCGGGCGCCGCAAGGAATCGGTTGCCCAGGTGCGCCTTTACAACGGTACCGGCGTGTTCACCCTCAACGGGCGGTCCCTAGAGCGGTACTTTCCCACCATGGCTCGCCGCATGCGGGTGCTGGAACCGCTCCGGGTCGCCAACGCGGAGGGCCGCTACGACATCGTGGCCAAGCTACACGGTGGCGGTGTGAACGGCCAGGCCGATGCCCTTCGCCTCGGCATCGCCCGTAGCCTGATCAACCTGGATCCGAGCCTCCGCCACGACCTCAAGCGCGCCGGGCTGCTCACCAGGGACGCTCGGGTCGTGGAACGGAAGAAGTACGGTCTCCGCAAGGCTCGGCGGGCGCCGCAGTACACCAAGCGGTAGGAGGGTGCCGCAGCACGGATCCCGCGGGTTCCGGCCATCGGCTAGTGACCTGTCGGGGGTTTTCCCAGCCATCCACACCGCACCCGCTGACACACTCGATCTTGGCTGGTAACTCCTCGCCTTCCCGCCGGCTCTTCGGTACGGACGGCGTGCGGGGGGTAGCCAACTCGGACCTCGATGTTGATCTCGTGATGGGTCTGGCCCGCGCCGCCGGCGATCTGGCCGGAGGCGGCACGGTGGTGGTGGGCCGTGACACCCGCCGCTCCGGTCCGATGCTGGTCGCCGCTCTCCAGGCCGGATTCAATTCGGTCGGCGTTGACACTGTCGACGCGGGCGTGATTCCGATAGGTGGGGTTTCCGCCCTCGTGGCCGAACTCGGCGCCGATCTGGGAGTGATGGTCTCGGCCTCGCACAATCCGGCGCAGGACAACGGGATCAAGTTTCTCGATGCCGACGGTTTCAAGCTCGATGACGAGCGGGAGGCCGATATCGAGGCCCGGCTGTCCCGGGGAGCGCCCTGGCGTAGGCCCACCGGAGCGGGGGTTGGCGCCGGTCGTGCTCTGCCGGACGCAACGGACCGGTACCTGGCCGCTATCCGTTCCCATGCCCCTCGATCGCTGCAGGGGTTGCGCCTAGTCCTCGATTGTGCCAATGGCGCCGCTCATCGGGCCGCTCCCGAGCTATTCGGGTCGCTCGGCGCTGACGTGGTGACATTCTTCGCTGATCCCGACGGTATGAACATCAACGACGGCTGCGGCGCCACCTCGCCCGAGCGCCTGGTTTCGGAGACCGGCGTTGGCGGCCGGATCGGGTTGTGCTTCGACGGCGACGCCGACCGTCTCATCGCCGTCGATGAGGACGGTCATGTCGTCAACGGCGACGTGATCATGGCCATCATCGCCCTCCACCTCAAGCGCCGGGGGGAGTTGGCCCGTAACACGGTGGTAGCCACGGTGATGTCCAACCTGGGATTCCGCAGGTCCATGCGGGAGGCGGGGATCGAGTTGTTGGAGACACAGGTCGGCGATCGCTACGTCCTGGCTGCGATGCGCGAGCACGGCGCGGTGCTCGGCGGGGAACAGTCCGGCCACGTCATCCAGCTCGACCGGGGGACGACCGGCGACGGCCTTCTCACCGCCCTGCGACTCCTTGAGGTGGTGGTTCGGGAGCAGCGCCGGCTCGCTGACCTGCGACGGGAGGCGATGACCGAGTTCCCCCAGGTGCTGGTCAACCTGGCGGTCCGATCCCGGGATCTGGACCGGGCGAGTGGTGTCGAGGAGGCGATCGTCGCGGCCGAAGCCGAGCTCGGAGACGATGGGCGGGTCTTGGTCCGGGCATCGGGAACCGAGCCCGTGGTCCGGGTGATGGTGGAGGCCTCCACAGCGGAGACCGCCGATTCGATCGCCCACCGGCTGGCGGCAGTGGTCAGGCAGGAACTCGGCCGCACATAGCCTTGGATCCGTACCGGACGGTCCGCGCCGGTACCGAGGATCGGGGCTAACCTGGATCCGACAACCGATCACGGACAACCGTTTCTTCAAGCGCCAGGCCCCGGCCATCGGCTCGCCGATCCGGGGTGACGAGGAAGAGGGATCATCGAGCATTCGGCGGATGCCCTCTCGGCCCTTCCACGGTCGTGACGGTTCGGACGAAAGGCCACGGGCAACCGGGGTGACAGAGACCGGGCCGGGGTGGAAGCGTGTGAGCGGCACGTGGCGCGCCCCTTCCCGGGTCCGGCCGGGGGGATGCGGTCCTAGGGCCGTCCGGCACATCTGGCTGCACACGCCGCCCGGCGATTGCTACCGCCCGTGTCCTGACCGAGGACACGAGCGAATGCTTCGCCCGGCAACCATTGTGGGTCCGGCGTCGGTCGCAGGCAGACCCGAGGTTGGGAGGCGAAGATGTGCGGAATCGTCGGCTATGTGGGTCCCCGCCAGGCGCAGGACGTTCTGATGCACGGCCTGGCCCGGCTCGAGTACCGGGGATACGACTCCGCCGGGTTAGCGGTCGCCGGCCGGGGGAAGGTGGCCATCGCCAAGGCGGAGGGGAAGCTCGCCCGGCTTATCGGACGTGTGGATCGGTCTCCCCTTGGTGGCCACGCCGGCATAGGACACACCCGGTGGGCAACCCACGGGGTTCCGTCAGACCGCAACGCCCATCCCCACTGCGACGCGACCGGCGATTTCGTGGTCGTGCACAACGGGATAGTGGAGAACTTCCGGCCACTCCGAGACCGGCTCGAAGCCGGTGGGGTTGCGTTCCGGTCCGACACGGACTCCGAGGTTCTGGCCCATCTGGTGGCCCTCGCCTTTGACGGAGACCTGACCGAGGCGGTCCGCCGGGCCATCCGCCAGGCGCACGGCGCCTACGCGCTGGTGGCGATGACCTCCCACCAGCCTGATCGCATCGTGGCGGCCCGCATGATCAGCCCGCTGGTAGTGGGCCTAGGCGAGGGGGAGAACTTTCTGGCATCCGACATCCCGGCGGTACTCGAGTACACACGGGAGTTCCTGCTGGTGGAGGACGGGGAGATCGCCACCGTCACCCGCGACGGCGCCACGCTCGAAACCATCACCGGCAGTCCTGTCCGGAAGCAACCGTTCACCGCCGAATGGGAGACCGATTCGGTGAGAAGGGGAGGGTTCGACCACTTCATGCTCAAGGAGATTCACGAGCAACCCGACGTGATCTCCCGGACCCTGGGGGCGCGGATCCGACCGAGCGCGGACGGGGGTGAACAGGTGGCGCTGGAGGGTCTGGAATGGTCGGATCGGGATCCGGCGGAGATCGACCGGATCTGGATCACCGCCTGTGGCACCGCTTATCACGCCGGCTTGGTGGGCCGGGTCCTGTTCGAGCAGCTGGCCGGCATCCCCGGCGAGGTCGCCTTCGCCCACGAACTCCGCTACGGCAAACCGCTGTTCCGCGACGGATCCCTGACTCTGGCCATCAGCCAATCGGGAGAGACCGCCGACACGGTGGCCGCCGCCTGCCTGGCCCGCGGGCACGGGTCCCGCCTGCTGGCCCTGACCAACGTGGTCGGGTCGAGTCTGGCCCGGGAGGCGGACGATGTCCTGTACACATGGGCCGGTCCCGAGATCTCGGTTGCCTCGACCAAGGCGTACGTGGCGATGCTGGTGGGGGAGAGCCTGCTGGCCCTGGAACTCGGCCGCAGGCGGGGCACGCTCTCCCGGACGTCGGAGAGCGAGTTGGTGGCCGAATTGCGGACGCTTCCCGGCAAGGCGGCCCGCGTGCTGGAGGACATAGACGGAGTCGCCCGCATGGCGGACGTGCTGGCGGGATCCCCCGACGCCTACTTCATCGGCCGGGGCCTCGACCTCGCCTCGGCCATGGAGGGCGCTCTCAAGCTCAAGGAGATCTCCTACATCCATGCCGAGGCGATGCCGGCCGGCGAGCTCAAGCACGGGACGCTAGCCCTGATCTCGGAAGGCACCCCGGTGGTAGCTGTGGTCACCCAGGAGGACGTGCACACCAAGGCCATGCTCGGCCTCCAGGAGGTCAAGGCCCGCCGCGGCCTGGTCATCGCCGTCGCCTATGAAGACGACGAGGAGATAGGAACGGTTGCCGACCATGTGCTGCGGATCCCTCGGACCACCGACCTCTTCTCCCCGATCCTGGCCGCGATACCCCTCCAGCTGCTCGCCTACTTCGTAGCCCGCCGTCTGGGCCGGGACATCGACCAGCCGCGGAACCTGGCGAAGAGCGTGACGGTCGAGTAGCGCCCCGATCAACCCGCTGCCGGACGTTCGGCCTCCTAACCTTGGGCCATGCGGATTATCGGGCTGGGCACGGACCTGATCGACATCGATCGGGTCGAACGGCTCCTGGCCCGCTATCCGCGGTTCGCGCAACGGTGCTTCACGTCTCACGAGCAGGCATATGCCGAGCGCTTCTCCAGTCCGGCCCGCCGCTACGCCGCTCGCTTCGCCGGCAAGGAAGCGGTGATGAAGGCGCTCGGTACGGGATACCGGAAGGTGCGCTGGCGCGATGTCGAGATCACGGGGGGAGGCAAGCCGACAGTGAACCTGACCGGCGCAGGCGCGGCGCGCGCCGCTTCGATCGAGGTCACACGGGTGGAGATAACTATCACCCATACCGACCGCCAGGCCCTCGTGTTCGCCATCGCCCTGGGAGAGTGAGGCGTACCGCGGAGAAAGGCTCAGTTGTCCTCGGCGCCGCCTAGGAGTATGCCTTCGATGCGAGCAACCCGCTCGGAGAGTTCGTTAACCTTGTCTGCGAGTCGGTCCCGACGATTGAGGACGACCACCGCCAAGGCAACCGCTGTGGGCCCCACCACCCCGAAGGCGTTGGTGAACTCGGACCACTCCATCCCTGCCCTTTCTGGATAGAAGAGACTACCAGTCTACCTCGAACGGTCCCCTTTGTAATCTTATTATGAAGGATAATTTCCACGATCTAACAGGTTTGGCATAGGTTATAAGGATGTAATATGGTATACAGGCTCGTCGTGAGAGGCGGCGGTAGGGCTTGCGCCGCGAATTGGCCGCCCGGCCCCGTTGCGCCGCTTTCGGCCTGCTACGGGTTCTCGGCGCCGGCGATCAGCCTCCGGGCCAGCTCGCTGACCTGGTGGTCTTCCAGGTTGGCGAAGGCCAGCCGCAGGTAGCGGTCCTGGCCGGGGCCGAACATCTCGCCTGCTAACGACAGGACCCCGAGCCGGTCGAACAGCCGTCTCGCCACCTCCTTGCTCCCCATTGCGTCGAACGGGTGGCGGATGTACGCGAAGTAACCCCCGGCCGAGGCCACCGAATAGGGGCCGTCCTCCATGGCCGCCACGAATCTCTCGACCCTACGGTTCAGGGTGTGGCGATTGGACTCCACCCACGGCTCCAGGTGCGCCAGCCCGTACCTGGCGGCCTCCTGTCCGATCCTGTTGGGGCAGATCGTGAGGCAGTCGGCCGCCTTGTCCACCTCATGGAGTATCTCGGGGGAGGCCGCCATCCCACCCACCCGGAAACCCGGGATCGAGTACACCTTCGAGAAACTCTGGATATGGATGACTGACCGGTCCCAGTCGGGATCCTCGAACAGGCCGTGCGCGGGCTCGGTGGTGGTCCGGAAGTCCCGATAGGTCTCGTCGAGGATCAGGTACAGCCGCCGGTCGGTCGCCAAGCGGGCGAACCGGGATATGAGTTCGGGGGGATACACCGCCCCGGTCGGGTTGTTGGGGGTGACCAGAACGATGGCCCGGGTGCGCTCGTCGATCAAGGACGCGGCGGCCTCCACCGAGGGAAGCATCCCGTCCGAGCAGGCCAGGTAGTCCGGTTTCACGCCGCTGATGCTCAGCCACATGTCGTGGTTGAAGTAGTAGGGAACGGGCAGGATGATCCGGTCGCCGGGCTCGCACAGGACCGCCAACGCCAGGCAGAAGGCCTGGTTGGCGCCGGCCGTGATGGCCACCTGGTCGGGTCGCACCGTCCCCCGGTAGGTAGCCGAGAGGTCGGACGCCAGGGCACCCCGCAGCTCCGGGTCACCCAGCACGGGTCCGTATCGTGAGACCTCGGCCGGATCCAGCCGGAATAGGTGCTCGGTCAGGCCGGTAGGGGGTGGATAGCCGGGAACAGCTTGCGATACGTCAAGCAGCGAGTAGCCGTGGTCGGATCTGCTATTCGCCACCCAGGCCCGCACCTCGCTCACCGGCGAAGTCACGGTCGCTCGGACCCGGCGGTTGAAGGTGGGAGGAGATCGGTCCATGCGGCGTCCTCGCTGTCGTTTGGTCAGTTCGGTATACCAGTCTCCTGGCCGGTGCAACTATATGGACCCTGCGCGAGAACGCCGGCGATGGGCACGTTGAACCCGAAGCGATACACCTCCGCGCTTGATCGGGCCGATGGTTGACCAGGACCCCACCTGGCTCAGGTGGGGAAACTCGCAGTGTGAGAGGTCTCCAGTGCGGTCATAAATTGTGTCGTACGTCGCTCGGCCCGGGCCCGGGTTAGCTGCGGTCGAGCGGCCGGAGCTTCGCTCGTAGGGTACCTTCGAAGGTGTCTCGAGTCATGGGGTCTGCGGCCCTCAGTCGGTCTTCGGACGCTTCGAGGGTGAGTGTCTCCCAATGGTGGCGGCGTAACGTCAACGCGCCGGAAAGGGCAGGCTCGAGTCGGGTTACCAACCAGATGATGTCACCTTCGTTGAGGTCTTGGCGAGGGTTGTCGCTGGGTCCGCCGACTGCGGAGAAGAAAGGTTTGTCCACCGCCACGGCCAGTTTCGCTCCCCATCGCCGCAGTGTTGGTACCTTGATCGTGAGTTGCGGCATGAGGCGTTTGGCGCTTGACGATCGCCAGTCCGGGCGACGTATCTCCAGGGGGAAGGGCGGTCGGGCGTCTGTGGCGTCTTGGAGAGCAGCGAACTCGACGGGCATGCCAGGGCCGGAGAAGTAGACCGCTTGGATCTCGAGGCCATGCCATCGGAGCTCGCCTCCGGTGTCGTGGCCGACCACGAGGTCGATCTTGCCCGCGTGTCTGCCATCGTCTCTGACCATAAATGGAACCTCACGTGCTACCTGGATCTCGGTTTCCGGGAAGCCTGCGATTTCGGCGAGCCACCTGATGACGAGGGCGGACTGCTCGAAACGGTTGGGGCATGTGATGACCGGTTCGCCGACTGCTTCTCCCACATGCCCGTTGTCGATGTGGGTGTAGCGTTGTATGGAGCACACACCTCCTTTCTTGGAGCAGTTGGGTGCGTTGTCTTGGAAGGGGCATCTAGGCGTCTGGTCGCTCACCCGTCGTTGGGCATGGTGGGCAAACTCTGTGCGCTGTCCGGGCTCAAGGGACAGGAACGGTACGCCGAACCACTCCGCTATCCCGTAGCGTTCAGCAGTTTCAGGCATGTCCGCTCAGGCGAAGAGGCGGTGGCGGCTGATCACGAGTTCGGGCAGCTTCGAGTGGTGTGTGTTCTTCATCACGACCTCGACCGCAAAGAAGCCGAACTCTCTAATGAGGTCTACTATCTCCGGCGCCCTGTCGTAGGTCATGAGGAAGTCTATGCGTGACTCGGCAAGGGTCTTAAAGAGGCCTCGGTGATCAATGGTGTGATGGGTGTAGAGTCGTTTGCCGGCACGCTTGCCGCCCGCTGTGTAGGGCGGATCGACAAACGCCACGGCTCCGGGCATATCGGCCACCGTCTGTAGCACGGCCATTCCGTCTCCCTCGCAGAACGTGATCCGGTCGGCCTGGTTCTCGATGTCCGACAGCCGTCTGATCAGAGTCTTGGCGTACCAGCGTGACGCCACGCCCTTGTTGTTCTCACCCACCCGGGACAGCGATGCTCCCGGAGCGAGAATCCCACCGCGGCGGGTGCGGTTGAGTACGAGGGTGCGGAAGCCATGTGCGGTCAGCTTGTGAGGGGCTTCCGAAGCCAGTTCGAACACATTTGCCCGGGTCGGCTCGAACCCCACCACCATCTGCCGCAGTTCCTCCCCGTACCGCAGGGCGCAATGCCAGAACGCCGCAACATCGTGATCCAGTTCCACCATCAAACAACGCTCCGCCAAACGCTCGAACACGGCGGTAAGCGACACGGTGGCACCGCCGCAGAACGGTTCCACAAGCAGCTTCGGCCGAGCCTGCAACGGCCCCAGCCACTCACGGATGTGGGGGATCAGCCATGTCTTGCCCCCCGGATAGCGCAACGGCGAACGCTGGGGAACCGAAGACACGTTGACCGCCGGTATCGACGAAACAGGAAACACTCGCATCCCCTCCCGGCAGTTGACAGGAGCCATCGTAACTCGAACCAGTGACACATCAGGGGACCTCTGAACATCCCAGTGAGGCCGACTCTGAGCTACCACTGATTCCGGGGCGGTCATCTAACCCCACGCTAGCTCGATGGCGTCCATTTAGTCCGTCAAGGCGTCGTCTCCGTAGATCAGGAACGTCGGGCCGATCGCGGAATGCGAAGGAACCCGCGCCCCGTCACAAGACGTAGGATCCGGTGGTCCGACTGCGGCAGCCTGGGCAGTCAACGACGGCGGTAGCCCACAGTAGGCGCCATAACGTCTCCCGCGGTCGTTCCGACCTTGCCCCGCCGTGCTACCGGACGGTTCTCAACACCCGCCGAGAGCCTCGGGCGCGGCGGGGCGAGTCGAGGGATCCTCATGGGCCGAGAGCTTGATCGGGTTCCCGGCGATTTCCAGTTTCGTCCCGTCAGGGAGGTCGACTCCGACGATCATGTTCCGAGCCCGCACGGCCGGATCGGCCATCACATCGGCGATGTCGTTGATCGGGCCACTCGGAACACCGGCCCGTTCCAGCCGTTCCAACCAGACTTCGGCCTGCTCGTCCCTCAACACGGCCTCGATCCCGTCTCCCAGTTCATCGGCATGGCGGGTCCGGGCGTGGTTGTCGAGGAACCGGGGATCGTCGGCCCACTCCGGTCGACCCAGCGCGACGCATAGCTTCCGGAAGAGGCCGTTGTTGCCGGCTGCGATCACGATCGGGCGGTCGGCGGCCTGGAAGGCGCCAAAGGGGGTGATCGACGGATGGCGGGCGCCCAGCGGACCGGGTACCTCTCCGGTCGCAGAATGCCGGGCAATCGCGTTCTCTAGGATTGCTACCTGGCAGTCGAGCATGGCGATGTCGACCATCTGGCCCCGCCCGGTCCGCCTCCGGTCGTGAAGGGCGCTGAGAATGCCGGCCACAGCGAACAACCCGGCGGTGATATCTCCCACCGATGTTCCCACCCGCACCGGCGGACCTCCCGCCACGCCGGTCAGGCTCATGAGACCCCCCATGGCCTGCACCACCATGTCGTAGGCGGGGCGTTCCGCGTAGGGTCCGCTGTGGCCGAACCCGCTGACCGCCGCGTACACCAACCCGGGCCGGCGCGCCGACAGTTCATCCCACCCGTAGCCGAGCCGTTCCAGGGCGCCGGGCCGGTAGTTCTCGACCAGCACATCGGCGCCGTCCAGCAGCGCCTCGAACCGCAACCGGTGAGCAGCGTCCTTGAGGTCGAGCATCACGGCCGCCTTGCCACGGTTGAGGGACTCGTAGTAGACGCTCCGCCCATCCACGAAGGGCCCGAACCGGCGAGCGTCATCACCCCCGCCCGGCGGCTCGACCTTGATGACGCTGGCGCCGAGGTCGGCCAGCACCATGGTGGCGTACGGGCCGGCCAGCACCCGGCTCAGATCCACGACCGTGATGTCGGAGAGTGGACCGCTCATCGTGCCCGGGGAGGGACTGGCCAACCCACACGGCCCTCACGGCCAGCTGGGTTCAAGATGATGTAAAACCCAAGGTAGATGGGTATTTGATACGGAACATCCACACTTGGCCCACAATACTCACAGGACGGCAGTGACCGACCCTGCGAGCAGCGTAATCGGAGTGCGACCGGTGACCTCATGGGCTGTCGAAGAGTTCCATCAACTTGTCGGTCACCGGAACGAAGCGATGTTGCCTACCCACCTTGTGACGATCGAGCAATCCTCGCTCGTGCAGATCAGTCAGATCGCTGTGAGCGGTCGGGTAGGTCACGCCATGGGTTGTCTGGTACGACCTGATGGTGTACATGGCGTCGGGCCGACGCAAAGCCCTGCTCAGCAACGCGATCTGCCGGTGATTGAAGTCGGGGCTCCCGCGCAGCGCTCGCTCTGCTTGGCGGATCTCGGCGGCCTTGGTGTCCAGATACCGCCATAGCTCATCGATGGATCGATGCAGGACGTCCAGTTGGTGGAGCAGGAAGTAGGTGAAGTCTGCGTCGTCGGTTTCCGTGTGTAGAAAGGCCTTCCCGTACTGGACCGGCGCCCGGCGAAGCAGGCGTGAGATGGAGAGATACTCGGCCAGCCAGTATCCCTGCCGCAGGAGAGAGCGATAGAACAGCGCCCGGGCCGTTCGGCCGTTCCCGTCGACGAACGGATGCATATATGCCAGGTAGAAGTGCAGCGCGACGGCCCTCACAACCGGATGCACGAATGGTTCGGATTCCAAGTCGTTGGCGAAGGACACCATGGACTCCATCATGCCTGGCAACTCTTCGGCAGGTGGTGGAACGTGATATGCCGGGTCTGGATCGATGAAGTGCCCGACGATGACCCGTTCCTCACCTAGTTCCTGCATCCGGCCGGCGTCGTCCGGGCGGTCCAAGGTCGCTTCGGTCACCATCCGGTGTATCTCAAGCACCATCTCGGCCGTCAGCGGCGCCTCCGGGTCGCGGCCGATATGCCTCATCGTCCGGTAGTTGTTGACGACCATCCGCTCGGCGGGTGTACGGGGAGATCGGTCCGAGCGGAGGAGGTTCTTGGCATCTCTGCGAGTGGTCGCGGCGCCCTCGAGCAGGCTGGAGGCTATTGCCTCCTCCATCAGGCCCGCGACCACGTATCGGGTCCGGTCACGCGGGTTGACCACGTCCTCGGGTAATCCTATGCGACCCGCGGCTTGCTGGTCGATGCGCTGCAACAGTGAAAGACCTTCGTCCGTAAGCACATAGCTGAACGGTTGTCCGTCGGCGTCGATCAGGGGGAGGTTCCGGCGTCCCTGCTGCCGGGCCATTTTGATAGCCAGCCACCACTCCTCGGAAGAGAGTCCGTCTGGAGGAGGTCGATGGCGGAGTTGATCCCAGTGGTAGTAGTGACCGCCGGGCGCCACATCGATCTGGCCGCCGAACAATATCTCGGCAAAGCGGTCAGGTCCGATCCTTGCCAGCAGGTCGTTGGTTCTCGGCGGATTGCGTGGTCTCTTCATGCGCCTTCCTTGTGAACTATAGATTCTACAGTTTCTTGATACGTCGCTTATACATCACTGGGTCCCCGGTGGTCCGGGGTATCGCTCCCTGGGCTTACTATAGATTCTAGAGTTCTTTTATACGTTTTTGGTATGACGGCACTTCTCGGGTGCCGGAAGGGACAATTCGACTGCGCTTGGTCTTACTGGATCGCATCGTTTGAGTTTGCCGGTACGAATCTGTCATACCGGCTAACTACCCTGCCGGGTGGTCCTTTCCGTGTCGGCGTCGGAGGGAGGTCTGAGGATGCAGTATCAGCTTGTGGAGGCCCAGTCGTTCTGGGACTGCGTGGACGCGATGCGCCGCGACGACAAGTACAAGGGCGCGCTGATGGACACGCTGGCCGAGTTGCGCCTGAAGCCCTTCCAGAACCAGAAGCTCAAGACCCACGGGGTCGGCCTGGCTAGCAACGGTAAGAAGGTCTTTGCCTCCGACGTAGGTGGGAGGGCCAGCGATCGCCGCATCGTCTGGCAGGTCTTCAGCAATACGATCCTTGTTCTCCTGTACGGGACTCACAAGGTTTACGACCGAGTCAAGCGGATGCGGGTCGACTTCGATCCTGCGAGCAGGACCTACACCATCTTCGAGAAGGCGCCCGACTCGGGGCTGGACCGGACGTACCAGCGCCATAGGGAAAACGTCGGCAAGCTGTTCATGGCTTGGACCGACGCCGAACTCCAGTCCTTCGGATTTCCGGAGCCGGTTGTGGCCAACCTACGCCGTCTCGATACAGACGAGGGGCTTCTCGATATGGAGGTGGAGCTTGGAGACGATTACTTCGAGCGCGCCTACAACCTGGTCGCTTATAGACATCCAGACGGTGATGGAGCGGCGTCCGTCATATTCGAGTTGGAGGAGGATCCGATTCCTCCCGAAGTCACCGAGGAGGACCGCGAGGTCGAACGCCATCTGCGGGAGGACACAATGGCGCCGTGGTTCACCCGCACCGAGCCGGAGTTCCTAGCGGAGGTCATGGGCCGGCCGATCGAGGATTGGATGATATTCCTTCATCCGAACCAGCGGTCTGCCATAGGGCGACGGTACTCCGGCCCGGCCCGGGTGCGCGGCTCCGCCGGGACGGGCAAAACGGTGGTCGGCCTTCATCGGGCGGTGTGGCTAGCGAAGCGCAACTCGACTCGGAGGGAGGAACGCCGTTCGCAACTTGTCCCGACCGGCGAAACCGTAAAGCCAATCCTGTTCACCACATTCATCAAGACCCTTCCGCCCGTTTTCGAGGCACTGTATCTGCGGCTGCCCGAAGCCCTTGCCGGCGAAGTGGAGTTTGTCAACGTCGACAGCCTTGCCCTGCGCGTCTGTGCAAGGGCAGGCGAGCGGCCACGACTCGATACGAGAAAAGTGGATGCTGGGCTCTCCGCCGCGTTCGAACGAGTTGTGACTCCGGGTTCGCCACTGGCCCGTAGCGGTTTCACCAGGCAATACATCCGGGACGAGATCAATGTGGTCATCAAGGGCCGAGCCATCGGTTCACTCGACGAGTACCTGCGTGTATCTCGGACCGGGAGGCAGGTCCCGATGGGTCGGAACCTGAGAGCGCAGATGTGGGAGTTGCGAGAAGCCTGGGATGAAGAGATGGACAAGCGCGGGGTGGTTGACTTCGCAGACGTCATTCTGCGGGGGCTTCATCATGCCCGTCGCTTGGACGAGCCTCTTTACTCGGCGGTCATCGTCGATGAAGCGCAGGACATCACCATGGCGGGTCTTCTGTTCCTGAGAGCGCTGGTCAACGCTCCCCACCCGGACAAGGACCGACCCAACGGGATAGTCATTCTCGGAGACGGTGCTCAGCGGATTTATCCCGGTGGCTACACCCTCCGCCAAGCCGGGATCGAGGTCAGAGGCCGGACAACCGTGCTCTCCGTCAACTACCGCAACACCGACGAGATACTCAACGCGGCCATGGCGGTTGCCGGTAACAGCCAGGTCCAAGACATCGGAGAGGTCTTCCGTCGGGGTGATGAATCCGCCGGCACGTCCCGTAGTGGGCCGCTCCCGCTGCTGGTCCAGGCATCAGGACTCGATTCGCAACTCGACGAGATCGTTCGCCGGATCTCTGAGATCATTAGAACCGACAAGGACATCGGACCGGGCGACATAGCTGTCCTCGTGCCGATGAACTACCAGGTAAAGAAGGTATGCGGTCGTATTCGACGGACGCGCCTCGGTGTCCAGCAGCTCGACAAGTACGACGGCAGACCTAATGACCTCGTCAAGGTCGGAACTTTCCACCGGGGCAAGGGCCTGGAATTCAAGGTGGTCTTCCTCCCGGACCTCACGAAAGGCCGTTTCCCCAGGAAGCCGAGGCGGAACGTGACCGTCGAGGAAGCGGCCGAGGAGCGTGAACTCCAGACATCTCAGCTGTTCGTAGCCATGACAAGAGCCAGGGACATCCTCGTTCTCCTCTACGACCACCTGCCAAGCGAAGCACTCGTCTACGTAGTCGACCAGTTCGAGCAGCAAGAAGTGATCAAGGTTCAACCGCAGTTCTGGCAGGCAGACACGTCGGGATCCTTGTGATGGATGTATTCGAACTGCGCGACCACCTGACCGGCGCCTATCGGGAGTACGCCACCAGCTTCATGCGTCTCCGGGACGACCGGATACGCGGCTGCGTAGAAGAAGCCCTTGATGCCGGGAAGCTCTGGCCCCATCCCCTGATCGGCCTGAACCCCGCTTTCGAGCCAGGTGGCGGGATTGACGACCTCATAGAAGAAGGTGTCCTGGATCCCCGTACATCGGACATCTTCCGCCTCGGCAAGTCAGCTTCCGACCTGCGCGGCGATCCCCTCCACCTTTACCGCCACCAGGCGGAAGCGATCCGTGTCGCGTCCGACGACCGCAACTACGTTCTCACCACCGGAACCGGCTCCGGCAAGAGTCTCGCGTACATCGTCCCGATCGTCGATCACGTTCTACGCACCGGGTCGGGCGGCGGGGTCAAGGCAATCGTTGTTTACCCGATGAACGCCCTCGCCAACAGCCAACGGGAGGAACTCCGCAAGTTCCTCGCCCACGGCCCGTGGGCCGATCGTCCGGTGACCTTCGAGCGCTACACAGGCCAAGACGACCAGGAAGCCCGTGAGCAAATCCGGCGCCGGCCGCCCGACATCCTGCTCACCAACTACGTGATGCTGGAGCTGATCCTCACCCGGTACACCGACCAGGCGCTCGTGTCGAGACTCGGATCGCTCCGCTACCTGGTGCTCGACGAATTGCACACCTACCGGGGCCGCCAAGGCGCCGACGTGGCCATGCTGGTCCGGCGCCTGCGTGAAGCCGCGGGTTCTCGAGGGCTTCGTTGCGTGGGGACATCGGCCACGCTGTCTACCGAGGGTAGCTACAAGGATCGCCAGGACAGGCTGGCCGAGGTGAGCTCCCGCTTGTTCGGGAAAGAGGTTCGACCTCAAGATGTGATCGGTGAGACCCTGCGCAGGGTTACCCCTGACTACGACATCGAGGAGGATGGCTTCGCCGCGGCCCTCACGGCCGCGGTCGACCGATCACGGCCCCCGGTAACCCATGACGATTTCGTGGCTGACCCGTTGGCTGCCTGGATCGAAACCATGTTCGGGTTGCGCAGAGCGGAGGGTCGCCTCGATCGGGCCGAGCCGCTCGCCATCGAGGGGCCGGACGGCGCCGCCGAGCGTCTGGCCGGTATCACCGGACTTACCGCAGAGAGTTGTCGCATCGCGATCCGGCACTACCTACTTGCTGGAAACGGTATCGAGGATCCATCGACCGGGCGCTCCACCTTCGCTTTCCGCATGCACCAATTCATCAGCCGGGGCGACACGGTCTACGCATCTCCCGAGTCGCCCGGCGATCGCTACGTGACCTTGACCGGCCAGCGGTTCGTCCCCAAGGACCGTCGGCGGGTCCTGCTTCCCCTCGCCTTTTGCCGAGCCTGCGGGCAGGACTACTACGTGGTTCACGGGGGACCGGCCGCAGGCATCCAGCTGAAGCGGAGGGACCTCGGGGATACCCAGGATGAGGAGCAACATCCCGGCTTCCTATACGTGAGTGACGAGCGGCCCTGGCCGGATGATGTCGATGAGATACGTGAATGCCTTCCCGAAACCTGGCTTGACCCGAACGGGCGGACACGTTACAACCGGAGGGCGGCAGTACCGCGGAAGGTTCTCGTACGTCCGGACGGCGTCGTCGCTCCAGACGGTGACCCGACCCCGGGAGCGATCCCCGGATGGTGGATACCGGTACCGTTCCGGTTCTGCCTCAACTGCGGAGTCTCCTACGAGGGCCGCCTCGGACGTGATTTCACCCGCCTCACCACGCTGGGTTCCGAGGGTCGTTCCACGGCAACCACCATCATGTCACTCGCCACTGTCCGCTACCTCCGGGAGGATGGACGGTTGCCCGACCACGCCCGCAAGCTCCTCTCCTTCACCGACAACCGCCAGGACGCTTCGCTCCAAGCCGGCCACTTCAACGACTTCGTCCAGATCACCCTGCTGCGGTCGGCCCTCTGGAGGGCGCTCCAAGACGCCGGACCAGGTGGGTTGACCCACGACCGCGTGCCGCAGCGAGTGTTCGAAGCGCTTGCCCTGCCGTTCGGAACCTACGCCTTGGACCCGGACCTCCGCGGTCCAGCCCGCCTCGACACCGACCGGGTACTCCGGGACGTGCTCGCCTACCGCCTCTACCGCGACTTGCAACGGGGCTGGCGTATCACCCAGCCCAACCTTGAACAGGCCGGCCTGCTGAGCATCGAGTACGACTCGCTCCCCGACCTGGCGGCGGACGAGTCCATGTGGTCTGACTGCCATCCGGCCCTGGCCGGCGGCACTCCAGAGCAGCGAGAGACCGTCTTGAAGGTCCTGCTGGACTGGATGCGCCGGGAACTGGCGCTGCGCGTCGATGTTCTGGACCAGCAGAGCCAGGAAGCACTGAAGCACCGCTCCGATCAGCGCCTGGCCGGATCCTGGTCGCTGGCCGATGAGCGAAGGCTCGAGTACGCCACCGAGGTGCTGGCCCGTCCGCGGCGACCACGGGACCTGCGTTCGTGGCGTTACGTATCGGCGCGGGGCGGCCTCGGCCAGTTCCTCCGCCGTCCGGACGGACTGAGATCGATTCCCGCCTCCAGGATCACCCTTGACGAGACCACCATCATCATCGGACAGATGTTCGAGCGCCTCCGGCGTTACGGCCTCGTCAACCAGGTGGGCGAGGACCGGGACGGCAACCCGCGATGGCAGGTGCCCGCCGCCGCCCTGCTCTGGAAGGTGGGCGACGGCAGCCGGCCCTACCACGACCGCATCCGCATGCCCAACCCGCCCGATGAGATGCCTACCAACCGCTACTTCGTCGAGTTGTATCGACAGGTGGGTACCACCTTGGCCGGCATCGAGGCCCGCGAGCACACCGCCCAGGTCTCCTACGCGGAGCGTGTCGAGCGTGAGAAGCGGTTCCGGCGAGCCGATCTGGCTGTCCTCTACTGCTCGCCCACCATGGAGCTAGGGGTCGACATCTCCGAGCTGAACGTTGTCAACATGCGCAACGTCCCTCCAACCCCGGCCAACTACGCGCAGCGGTCGGGACGCGCGGGCAGGGGTGGCCAGCCCGCCCTGGTGTTCACCTACTGTTCCGGGGGAAGCAGCCACGATCAGCACTTCTTTCGCCGGCCGGAGCGTATGATCGCCGGTCAGGTGGAGGCGCCCCGCATAGAGATAGCCAACGAAGACTTGCTCCGGGCGCACGTCCACTCGGTGTGGCTAGCGGAGAGCGGTCTCGACCTGGGACGGTCGATGGGAGAAGTTCTAGACCTGGCCGATGGCGTTACCGATCCGAACCTGCATCCGCAGGTGAGGGACGATCTACAGGATGCCCATGTCAGAGCCAGAGCGGGTACCCGCGCCAGGGCAATGCTCCGCGATATCGCCTCCGATCTCGAAGGCGCGCCCTGGTGGTCCGACACCTGGCTGGACGACACTCTGAGGGCTATTCCCGCCCGGTTCGAGCAATCGCTGAAACGATGGAATTCCCTCTACGCGGCGGCGGTCACCCAGCAGAGGGAGCAGAACCGGATCGCGCTCTCATCCACCCGGTCGCAGCAGGATCGTCGGCAGGCCCAGCGCCTGCGCCGGGAAGCGGAGCACCAGCTGGACATCCTGCGCGCTACTTCCGACCACGGCGGCCAGACCGACTTCTACCCCTACCGGTATTTCGCCTCCGAGGGCTTCCTTCCCGGATACTCCTTCCCCCGGCTCCCGCTCTCGGCGTTCATACCCGGTCGCCGGGGTCGCTACGACGAACCCGAATACCTCCATCGGCCCCGCTTCCTGGCGATCAGCGAATTCGGTCCCCAGACCTTCATCTACCACGAAGGAGCCCGCTACAGGATCAACAGGGTGATCCTCACCCCCGATCCGGACGCGCCGGTTTCCCCGGACGGGGACGACGACAGCTTCATCACCACACGGGCCAAGCGCTGCGAGAGCTGCGGATACATGCACAGGGTTGATGCCCTGCCGGGACCCGACATCTGCGAGTACTGCCGCGTCCCCTTGGGTAGGGAGTGGTCGAACCTGCTACTGATGCGCAATGTATCGACCGTTCGGCGGGACCGCATCACTTCGGACGAGGAGGAGCGGCGGCGGGCCGGTTACGAGGTGATCTCCGGCGTGCGCTTCGCAGACCGCAACGGACGGCGTTCGGTGGAGGAAGCCGAGGTCCTGAGCGGTCCCGGCCCCGGCGCAGGGTCCGATGCTGCGGCTCGCCTACGGAGACACCGCCACCATCTGGCGGGTCAACCTGGGTTGGCGACGCCGGCGCAACCGGGAGCAACGGGGATTCATCCTCGATATCGAGGGGGGCTACTGGCAAAAGAACGAGGATCAGGACGACGAGGATCCCATGTCGGACCGCACCCGACGGGTGATCCCCTTCGTGACCGATAGCCGCAACGCCCTCCTCATCGAGCCGGCCGAACTCCTCGAAGCCGGGGAGATGGCATCCCTCGAAGCGGCGTTGAAGTCGGCCATCGAGATCGTCTTCCAGTTGGAATCGAACGAGCTGGCTACGGAGCCCCTGCCGTCTCACGACGAGCGGCAGGTGCTGCTCTTCTACGAATCCGCAGAGGGCGGAGCGGGCGTTCTCAAGCGTCTTGTAGAGGAGCCGGACGCCTGGCGTCAGGTGGCCCGTCAGGCCCTATCGCGATGCCACTTCGATCCCGAGACGGGCGCGGATATTCCTGCTCGGGGAGTCGAGCCGTGTGAGGCTGCCTGCTACGACTGCCTGCTCACCTACCGCAACCAGCGCGACCACGACCTCCTGGACCGCAAGGCGATCAAGGAATCACTTGAACATCTTCTCGCTGCTCGCTTGGACCGGAGTGGTGGGGAGGAACTCCCGGCGGATTCGTCTCTCGAGGCCGAGTTCCTCGATCATCTCGGCACCGGCGGTTACCGGCCTCCCGATCGCGGCCAGGTCTACTTCGAATCAGCCGCGACCCGGCCCGACTTCGTGTACGACGAGGCTTGCGCCGTCGTGTACATAGACGGTCCCCACCACGACTACCCCGAACGCGCCGCTCGTGACCGCGACGCGGACCGGGCGATGTTGGAACTCGGTTACCGGGTGATCCGCTTCGGTTATAGGGATGACTGGGATCGGATCGTCCGCGCCCATCGCCCGGTGTTCGGGCGCGGCGAGGGCGAGTAGTCTCGGCCGATGTTTCTCAGGATGCGCGAGAAGCGCAGGCAAAGGGAGAAGGCCGAACAGATCAAGCGGCTGGCTACCGAGGCTGAATCGCTGGAACGTCAGGCCGTCAACCTAGCGTCGCTGGTCGACGCTCTCAGCGAACCGCAGTCGCTGTGGGACGAGACAGCGGCTGATTGCCCGATCGTCACGAAGCGGGGCGAGGAGGTGATCGGCGTGTTCGAAGGTGTGAGCCTCGTGGAGATGCGAAGCCGCAAGCTGGCCTACAAGGGCACTTCGCACGGGTTGAACATTCGTGTCGCCAAGGGCGTCTATTACAGGCCGAGCATGCATTCGGGGGCGATCTCGCAGACCGTGGACGAATGGAAGGTGCTGGACGAGGACGGGACGCTGGTGATCAGCAACCAGCGCGCGGTCTACACGGGAATGCGGTTCTCGAGGGAGTTCCCGTTCGCCAAGCTGCTCAGCTGGGGCGCTGACCTGGACAGGTCGTCTTTCTCGTCCACTGCCTATCTGGTGTCATTGCCCGTGTCGAGCCGCGTCCGCACGTCGGCCGTCGCCTTCCCCGCCGGAGGGAACGCCGATGTCCGCGATAGGTTGCTGAGCGTTCTCCAGTGCGGCATTTCCCTGTTCGGCGGCACCCATGACGACTTCATCCGCCGGCTGAGGTCGGACGTCGAGGACCTCCGGTCCCGAAGCGAGGCGTTGTCTAGGGAAGCAGCCGAGGCGGCTCTCGGCCAGACATATCCGGTGTGAGTTACGCAGCCGGGTCCCTGGTGCGGGCCCGTGGGCGCGACTGGGTAGTGCTGCCCGACTCCGACGAAGAGTTGGTCATGGTTCGTCCCCTCGGTGGCGCCGACGAGGAGATCACTGGAATCCTTACCGCTCTTGAGGAGATAGCGCCGGCGGGATTCGAGCTTCCCAACCCTTCGATTCACTTGGGCGATGCTCTTTCAGCAGGGCTTCTCCGCGATGCGCTGCGGCTCGGTTTCCGGTCGAGTGCCGGGCCGTTCCGTTCGGTCGGGCGGATCGCCGTGCAGCCGCGGCCCTACCAGTTGGTTCCTCTCCTGATGGCGTTGCGGCTCGATCCGGTTCGCCTGCTCATAGCCGACGATGTGGGGGTGGGGAAAACCATCGAGGCCTCCCTAATCGCCAGGGAGTTGCTTGAGTGTGGCGACGCCCGCAAGTTGGCTGTGCTGTGCCCGCCCCATCTCGCCGAGCAGTGGCAGGTCGAGCTCGAGTCTAAGTTCCATATCGAGGCCGAGTTGGTGCTGTCCTCCACTGCGGCCCGGCTGGAGCGCAACCTGGCGGTGGGCCAGTCGCTATTCGACGTGTACGACCACTTCGTGGTATCGCTGGACTTCATCAAATCGGACCGGCGCCGGAACGACTTCATCCGGGCCTGTCCCGAGTTGGTCATCGTTGACGAGGCCCATACCTGCGCGTCTTCCGAGAGGGCGGGCCGGACCCGCCACCAGCGGCACTCGCTGGTCGCCGACCTCGCCAAGGATCTTGGCCGTCACATGATTCTGGTGACTGCGACACCGCACTCGGGTAAGGATGAATCGTTCCGCTCGCTGCTCGGGCTGCTCGATGACGACTTCAAGTACCTGCCCGACAACCTGGCCGGCGAGGCCAACCGCCATCACCGCACGCGCCTCGCCCGCCACCTCGTCCAACGGCGGCGAGCTGACATCGCTCACTATCTCCAAGCCGACACGGCGTTCCCCAGGCGGGCCGATGCCGAGGACACCTACACGCTCTCCGCTGACTATTCGATGCTGTTCGAGGACGTGCTCGCATACGCCCGGCGCTCCGTCCGCGCTCCGGCCGACGGTCTGCGCCGGCAGAGGATCAGGTGGTGGTCCGCGCTGAGCCTGCTCCGAGCGCTCGCCTCAAGCCCGGCCGCGGCTGCCGCCACGATGCGTACCAGGGCATTGACGGCGGAAGCTGAGACCCTCGACGAGATCGACGAGCTGGGCAGGCGCACCCTGCTCGACCTCGACGAAGGGGAGGAGGTCATCGACGTCGTGCCCGGTAGCACGTCGAGCGACACCGTTCCCCGACGCCTGCGAGAGTTCGCTACGAGAGCCGACGCCCTAGCGGGTGAACCCGATCTCAAGCTGGTCCGCCTTGCCAAGATCGTCAGAGGCCTCCTGGTCGACAAGTTCCGTCCGGTGGTGTTTTGCCGCTTCATCGAAACCGCCGAGTACGTGGCGGCCGAGTTGGCGAAGCGGCTCCGTTCTCCACGGGCCGGGGTGCTGGTGGTGACCGGACGCCTTCCCCCTGCCGAGCGTCACGCTCGGGTCTCCGAGTTGCGAGAGCACAACTACCCCGTCCTGGTGGCCACCGACTGCCTGAGCGAGGGCATCAACCTCCAGGATTACTGCTCCGCCGTGGTGCACTACGACCTGCCCTGGAACCCCACCCGCCTGGAGCAGCGCGAGGGCCGCGTCGATCGCTTCGGCCAGCCGGCCCCCGAGGTGCGGATGGTGACCTATTGGGGAGAGGACAACCACATCGACGAGACCGTCCTCAAGGTACTGCTGCACAAGCACAAGGCCATCCGGAAGGCTCTTGGGGTGTCGATCCCGGTGCCTGGCGCCACCAACGAAGTCATTGAGGCGCTGGCGGAGAACGTCCTGATGGGCGACGGCATGCCTAACCAGCGCAGGTTCGACTGGATGGACGAGGCTCTGCGCTCCCACGCCGCGACCCTCGACCTTGAGTGGGATCAGGCGAGCGAGACAGAAATTCGCCGGAGATCCCTATTCGCCCAGCACACGATCGACCCCAAAGGTGTGGCCGCCGAACTCGACGCCATGCGGGCCGCTATCGGATCCGGCGCCGACGCCGAACGCTTCATGAAGACCGTACTCGGCGCCCAAGGCGCGGTGATCAGCCCCGAACGGGATGCGTCCGGGCAGGAGACCGCATCCGTATTCGATCTACGGGAGGTCCCCGCCGCGGTTCGTGACGCCTTGGTGGTGGATCGTGACGCTGTGAAGGCCTGCTTCGAGCCGCCGGGAGCCGACACTACGGTCGTGTGGTCGCGAACTCATCCCTCCGTGGGTGGCCTCGCCGGCCACGTGCTCGACACCGCTCTCGACCCGGTGCTCGCTCCGGAAGGCGTAGCGGCCCGCTGTGGCGTGATGCGCACCGGCCATGTCGCCCGCCTCACCACTCTGCTCGTCTGCCGTTCCCGTATGACCATCGAAACGACGAACCGCCAGGGTCTCCACCATATGCTCGCTGAGGAGGCGCTGCTCCTCGCCTTCGCGGGAGCGCCCCAGTCGCCGAAGTGGCTCTCGTCGGTCAAGGCTGAGAATCTCCTCTCTGCAATCCCGTCAGGCAACGTCCATCCAGAAGCAGCCGCCAGTTTCGTAGAAGAGGTGCTGTCCGCCGAGAGAAACTGGCGTCCGCACGTCCACTCGGAAGCCGACCGGCGGGCCGAAGCCCTGGAGGACACCCACGCCAGGGTCCGATCCGCCGACCGGCGGAGGGTCGGCGCCGTGGCACGGGGTTCGGGTCGAGGTTCCGGACGGGTGCGGGTCAGCGCCCAGCATCCCACCGACATTCTCGGTCTATACGTGTTTCTCCCGGCGGTGGTCCCATGACCGCCACCAACGTCATGTCGTTGGGGGCGCTACTGCCCCGTGACCTGCTCGACCGGGTCGGATCGGGTGACCCGACCCTCACCGGTCTCGACCCCACCGCCTACGGCCTGGTGCCAGGTGAGCGGGTCCGGGACGCGGTGACGCGCTCATGGAACCGGCTGGTAGGCGTGTGGGGATCCTTCCGCCACGCCGAATCCCGACTCACCGACTCCGACCTGACCGCCACCTCGCTCACCCGCGCCCGCTGGCTGCGTCCCCTGTTCGAGGAACTGGGCTTCTTCGACCTGCCACTCGTGCGCAGCTTGGCTTTGGATGGAAGGGACTACCCGGTGAGCCATCAGTGGGACACCAGTGTGCCGGTCCACCTGCTCGGATGTCGTGTGCAGATCGATCGCCGCACTCCTGGAGTGCAGGGTGCTGCGAGGGTTTCACCTCATAGCCTCGTACAGGAGTTCCTCAACCGCTCGGATGACCACCTATGGGGCATCGTCTCGAACGGTCTCGTTTTGCGCGTGCTGCGCGACAACGCCTCCCTCACCCGTGCCGCCTACTGCGAGTTCGACCTTCAAGGCATCTTCGACGGGGAGGCGTACAGCGATTTTGTCCTGCTCTGGCTGATCTGCCACCGGACTCGCTTCGAGGGCAACCCTCCCGAGAAGTGTGTCTTGGAGCAGTGGACCACCGAAGCAGCAGCCGCCGGAACCCGCGCCCTCGATCGACTCCGTGAGGGTGTGGAGAACGCCATCATCTCGCTCGGCGACGGGTTCCTGGCCCACCGAGGGAACAGCGCACTGCGGACGCGCCTCAACAACGGCGATCTGGCCGATGTCGACTACCTTCGCCAACTCCTGCGGCTCGTCTACCGGCTCATATTCCTGCTGGTGGCCGAGAGCCGCGACCTGCTACTCGCTCCGGGCACGGACGGGACAACCCGGCGCCGCTACCAGGACTTCTACTCGGTCGGTCGACTGCGGAAACTGGCAGCCGCTCGGCGGGGAACCTCCCATGACGACCTCTGGAGATCGTTGCAGCTCACCATGTCCGCCCTCGACGCCGACCATTCCGGCATACCTGCCCTCGGGCTAAAACCACTCGGCAGCTTCCTATGGTCACCCGAAGCGATAGCCGATCTCGGCGGAGCTTCCATCGAGAACCGCCACCTTCTCCGTGCCGTGCGTCGGCTGTCTCTAGTGCGCGATCGCGAAGCCAAGGCAGTCCGCCAGGTGGACTACCGCAACCTGGGAACCCGAGAACTCGGATCGGTTTACGAATCTCTGCTCGAGCTGCACCCCGAGGTAAATGTCGATGCCCGCACCTTCAAGCTGGTCAGCGCTGCCGGGGCCGAGCGGAAGCTCACCGGCAGTTACTACACGCCCGAATCGCTGATAGAACGACTGCTCGACGAAGCGCTAGATCCCGTTCTCGACGAAGCCGAACACGCATCGGATCCCGAGCAGGCCCTCCTCGACCTGAGAGTGCTCGACCCCGCCTGCGGATCCGGCCACTTCCTAATCTCCGCCGCCCACCGCATCGCGGGAAGGCTCGCCTCCGTGCGGGTAGAGGGCATCGAACCCACCCCGACCGACCTCCGCTCCGCGGTCCGCGACGTCATCGGCCGATGTGTCTACGGGATCGACATCAACCCCATGGCCGTGGAACTCTGCAAGGTCAGCCTCTGGCTGGAGGCCAACGACAACGGAAGGCCCCTGGGCTTCCTCGACCACCACATCGTCTGCGGCAACAGCTTGCTCGGAACCACCCCGGATCTGCTCGAAAAAGGTGTTCCCAACGAGGCCTTTAAGGCGCTCACCGGCGACCACCGCAAGTGGGTCACCCAGCTACGCAAGACCAACCGAGCAGAGCTGAAGCAGCGAGCCCAGGGGTTATTGCCTCTGGAGAGGTCCCCTTTCGACGACGTATCCGCGCTGGCGGGGGAACTGGCAGTGATCAACACGGGGACCGAGGACACTGTAGGCGACGTCACTGCCAAGTCGAGTCTCTATGCCGATCTGCAAGAGTCTCAAGACTTCATCCGCTCCAAGCTGGCCGCCGACGCCTGGTGTGCAGCCTTCGTAGCGCTGAAGAAACCCGACGAACCAACTATCACGGACTCCACCGTCCGTCGTATCGGTGACGGACTGGACATAGCGCAAGCTGTCCGAAAGAGGATTCTGGAATTGGCAGAGGTATACCAGTTCCTCCATACGCACCTGGCCTTCCCCGACGTGTTTGACCGATCCGGCGGCTTCGACGTCATCCTGGGCAATCCACCTTGGGAACGGGTCAAGCTCCAAGAGAAGGAGTGGTTCGCGGCTCGCGACACCGACATTGCCACCGCGCCTAACAAGGCGGCACGCCAACGGCTCATCGTGCGCTTGAAGGACGACAACCCTTCTTTCTACGACGCATTCCAAGCTGCGGCCCGCCAAGCCGAGGGTATCAGCTCGATACTCCGCAACAGCGGTCGCTACCCCTTGTGCGGTCGGGGCGATGTCAACACCTACTCCGTGTTCGCTGAACTCATGCGCAACTCGATTTCTCCTACCGGCCGGGTCGGGGTGATCGTACCGAGCGGTATCGCAACCGACTTCACCGCCAAGCATTTCTTCTCCAACCTGATCGAGAACCGATCACTCGTTTCGCTCTACGATTTCGAGAACCGCGAGGCTATCTTCCCCGGCGTGCATCGTTCCTACAAGTTCTGCTTGCTGTCATTGAGCGGTTCCGAGATACCTAGCCTGCGGGCCAGATTTGCCTTCTTCCTACGTCGGCCAGAACAGTTAGCGAATCCCGAACGCCGCTTCCCGATGTCGAAAGACGACTTCGCCCTCTTCAACCCGAATACGAGGACCTGCCCTGTTTTCCGGACTCGCCGTGACATGGAGATTGCGCGCAAGCTGTACGAGCGAGCAGGAGTGCTCTGGACGGAAGCCAAGGACGGCGAGCCGGAAGCCAACCCCTGGGGCGTGACTTTCTCGAGGATGTTCGACATGTCCAACGACTCTGACCTGTTTCGAACCCGCGAGCAGTTGACCGAAGACGGATGGGAGCAACACCGCAACGCTTACGTTAAGGGCGACGAGATCTATCTACCTCTCTACGAGGCCAAGCTGTTCCATCAATACGACCACCGTTTCGCAACCTTCGAGGGCGTAAGCGCCAAAGAGGTCAAGAACGGCAAGCCTCGCACCATGACTTCGAGCGAGAAGGAAGACCCACGAACTACTGTTCTTCCTCGCTACTGGATCCCCAAGTCCGAAGTGGCGAATAGGTTGCCGACCCGACCCGACCCGACCCGACCCGACTATCATTGGCGGGTTCTGGAAGACCTGGCGCGCAAGTCGCTTTCCGGCAGATCACCAGGGCCACGGACGAGCGAACGGTCGTGATGTCCATGATTCCGCTTGTAGGCCTGGGACACTCTGGTGCAATCATACTGGTTGGCTATTGGCATTTCGAGACATCGCCAGCCCCACGAATGAGCGAACGAGCATCTGGGCGATCGTTACGGGAGTGGCGGTGAGTAACAAGGCCCCGCTCCTCGTAATCGATCCGGTGAGATGGCTACATGCCTTCCGCAACATCACCAGGGCCACGGACGAGCGCACCGTCATTGTCAACCACCTACCGGATAGTGGAGTGGGAAACAGCGCTCCGGTGATGGACTATCACGCGGCTCGAGTGGTGGCCGCAGCTCTTGTGCAGGCCAATATGAACAGTCTGCCCTTGGACTGGGCGGCCCGCCTATCTGTTGGCGGCGTCAACATGAACTTTTTCCTCGTCAAACAGTTCCCCGTCCTGCCCCCTGAAACCTACTTGGAAGAGATGCTCCCGGGCCTGACCTACGCCGAAGCGGTTCTCCCGCGCGTGCTGGAACTCACCTACACCGCCGACGACCTGACGGGGTTTGCCCGGGATCTCGGTTACGAAGGGCCGCCCTTCCCCTGGGACGAGGACCGCCGCCACCGGCTGAAGTGCGAGCTTGACGCCATCTACGCCCACATGTACGGGCTGGACCGCTCCGACATGGTGTACATCCTCGACGCGCCGTCTCCCGGGGCTTCCTTCCCCACCCTGAAACGCAACGAGATCAAGCAGTTCGGTGAGTACCGTACCCAGCGCTACGTCCTCGCCGCCTACGATCAACTGCGGCGCGGCAAACTCCCAGACCTCGATGGGGTCAGTGCAGAGGTCCGTAGTTTCCATGCCGGTCAGGTGTAGTAGGTCTACCAACGACCCCAGCAGTTGCATCGTAAGAGACCTCCTACATAGGGAGGAGTTCCACCCGCTAGTTCATAGCGACGTCGTCCGCAACCGTGACAAGGTGGCTCGTTATCCGCGATACGTACGGTTTGGGGTACTTGTGCTCCTCTCGCACGGCCCGCGGATCGCGGCCATGGCAACCAACGCCAGAGCTTGCCCGACACTGAGACAAGCCAGGAAGGTACAAGATTAAGGGTCTCTAGGAGGCTCTTGAATTCGTCCACTGTTTACTCCTTTGTAATTGTTAAAAGCGGTCATGGTTCTGAAAAGAATGAAGGATGATGATCAAAAGAGAAGTCAATATCGTAGCTCGTAGCGTAGCGGCGAAGCCGTTACCCGTCGCGCCACTCCCGCAAGGATATCACACGACCGGCGTAACCTCAACCCAACTAGCGGTCCAGGGTTGCGACCCCGCGCGGTCCAGGGTTGCGACCCCGCAACGTTACGCTATACGATCCGGTCGATCCCTTGCTTGAGGGTCCTGGCCAGGACTGGCTTCTCATGCCAGATAGGAACCAGGACAGCCATGACATCGGCGGTTGTGATCTTGTCAACCGGCTTGGCCCCTAATGTTGGAAAGGCGTAGTCACGCAGCGTCGTCCGCCACTTCTGCTCCGTGCGGCCGCCCTGCTTCCAACCAGTCCGGTATATGGCGATGACGGCGTCTGTCGCCTCTGCGAACGAAGGGGCATGGCCGTTACCGCTACCACGACGTGGGTCTATCCCGTCCTCGACCTTTCTGCGGTTGTTGAGGGCACGCCTTCTAGCCTCAGCCAATGTGACTACTGGATAGGGACCAAGGCCGATATTCGTGGTCTGCCCGTCTATACGAATCCGCTGGATCCAAGACTTCCGGACTCCTCCCCCTGCTCTTGATCGCACCAGTAGGGCTAGCCCATGACCGCCGCGACCCTCACCGTACCGCCCCACCTGGTTCACAGAGCGAACGAAACTGGCGTTGAGTGTCAACCTGTTCCCCGATGGTTACGGTGTCACGTTTGGTATACGCAATCCTATTCCAGGTGTCCTAAGCGCGACACGCGCGGAGAGTTACCGCCATATTAGAACTGTTAGAGCAAGGATGAGGTAGATATCCAGACTAAATCACAACTCAACCAACGTGGCCCTCAACAGCAGCCAGAGGTACCGGGGGCGTGCGTTAGTCAATGTGTCCTCGGTACGTTCCGCTATGGACCGGTCGATCGTCAGGCACTCTGGCACGATGTCCGGCTGAGGGGTTTCCCGCAGACGGCATTTGGGTCCGGTATCTCTCGCGTTCTCGGGCCTCGGGAGGTAGCACGGTACTGGTACGGATATCGTCGGGGGATCTAGGAATTGGGACGCTAGTGGAGGGCAACAGCCTCGATGGAGCGGGTCCTGGGCTAGAGGCAGCCGCTCGCCCTCCCTCCAACCCACATCGACTGCCGTCTTGGCGCAAATGCACGGACTTGACCGTTCTGGATTCGATATTCGCCGTCGGAGCAGCCGCCCCGAAGCTTTGAGCGAGCTTGCGGTTGTTAGCCGCCGCTCACGGCATGGACCAAGTCGCGGGCGTATCCGACGATCATCTCGGTGACAGTCGACGGGTCCGCTATATCGGCGAGTGCGCCAGCCGCAAGTTGGATCCCTGGACTCCGGGGAGTTGCGAACAACTGGAGCAGATACTCGAGCGCTTGTTCGGTGATGGCAGATGAGCGTTCGTCGGCAAGCAACCGTACCGTCGTGGCGGCCATCTGGGCCAGTGGGGTCGCCTCGAACAGGCGGTATATGTCTCCGGCGTCTTTGGCGACGAGGCGCGTGGGTGTTGCCAGGCGCTCGCCTAGCTTGTGTGCTTTGGCGGCGACGAGCGCGCCGACGCCGGCGACTTTCACTACCGGACGGCGTACGTCGCGGGCGTCGAGCGCGTCAATGAGGAGGGAATCGTAGTCTACGAGTGCCCCTTCTACGCCTCGTGTCTTGCGGGCTGCTCGTTTCCCGTGACCGCCTGGCAGGCGGGCGCCCCTGCGGCCCGCGCTCGGTGCTATCTGCGAGGGCACGATCAGATCTACGGGTACTGCGATGTCACTGCCGAGCCCGGGATGCTTGACATATCGCATCCAGATGCCGGGTTCTCGCGTGTTCTTGAAGCCTGCTGCGAGCATTGCGTCCGCAAGGAGCGGCGTCTCAGCGAGCAGGCCAGGATCGATCACCAGGTCGGCGTCAGTGGTAAAGGGCTGGTAGTGGGGCATCCGATCTTCGGTTCTCAGATACACGGCTTGGGCGCCTATCACGATCACCGCGCCTATGTGGGGCTCGAGTGCGACCAGAGCATCGAGCAGGACGCGCCTGGCTACCAGGTATTCGTAAGCCGGCGACGCGGGTGGAGTCATGCCGGGCCTGCCCCGCGCCGGAGCAGCGAAGATTGCCAGTCACTGGTATGAGTCCGCATCCAGGCGAGTAGAGCCTCCCCTTCGGCAGGCATTCTGCCAGGGCCTGTCAGGCAGTCCACGGCGACCTGGGGGATCGATGCATAGTCGATTCTGTTCCTGGTCCAGGTGCGCTCGAACACGATCGGGTCGTACGGCCGGGCGAGCCTCACGTTCCCGCCAGTTCGCACCTGGCGCAGCCGTGTCATCCCGGCCAGGTGCTCGGGATCCTCGGTGTAAACGACCGCCACGACGGCCGGGGCGATCGATACGAGAGTCTCGGCAGCGAACGATCCTGTTACCACCCAGCCTTTTTCGTCGCTGGCTACCAGGTCCCGCAGGAACTGCTCGGGGCCGGCGCCAGCAATCCAACTCGTGGTTTCATTGGACTTGTACAGCGAATAGTCGACAGCGAGCTGGCGCATTAGGGATTCCCATACGACGTCCTTGACCGGACCGCGGGGCTTGCGTGTGATCAGCAACTCCTCGGCGAGGGCGGTGAGGAGGCGGGACACGTAGCCAGGGTCCATTCCCAGCACTCGGGACAGGTCGGTCACGCCGTATGGTGGCTCTAGCTCGACGAGCATTCTCATCAGCGCCCAGGCCCGCGGTCCACGCAGGTTTGGGCCCCTTCGCGCTGGGGGTGAGGGATCACGGAGCGCGCCGTCGGTCTGCACGACCAGTCCCGGCCGGTTGATCTTGAGGGAAGTGCTACCGGTCTGGTCGATGTAGTTGAAGCCGCCATCGTCGAGGAGTTCCCGCGTGCGCGGGCTCAGCCATGAAGCCGCGATGATCGTGGGCGCGGCCGGATCGGGGAGAGCGGCGGCTTCCCTAGTGGCGAGCCGATCGCGGACCACGACGGTGATGATCACGGCAGTATCGTCCGGGGAGACCAGTTGTACCGCGCCGCCGGTGTCGGAGCGACTGACGATTTCGAGCTTCCAGTTATCGGGTAGGAAACCTTCGACCCTTGCGGCAGCCATCTCGAACAGTCGCCGGGTAGTGGTGTGGCTGGGTGCGCGCGCCATGTTCGAACACCCCCTAAGTTGCCGAACGGATCCTCACCTTGGTCAGGTCCGTAATGGTCACAATAGTGATTTGCTTGCGTTGAACAAAATCATTGTCTAGACAATTTAGTATCTGTCCGGGCATTCGAGCCGGTGACCCGATGGTGACTACCGGGATTCCCATGGGTTGAAGACGTCGATGCCTACGTACCGGTAGTGGGCGACGTTGCGGGTGGCGAAGGTCAGATTGTTGGCACGGGCTGTTCCGGCGATGAGTGCGTCGCCGAGGTCGAGGGTGCGTCCCGAGCGGCGTGCCTGTGCTCGGAATCGAGCGGACCACTCTGCGCTGATCCTGTCGAGGGCCAGGATGAGGTCCTCGTATATGGACACGATGCTTGAGACCACCGCGGTGAGGCGTGCCTGCCGCCGTCCGGCCGGGAGCAATCGCAGGCCGTGTTCCAGTTCATGTATGACGATCGAAGACAGCCACAAGTCGTAATGATCGGCCAGAAACTCGATCACGTGCGACGAAGGATCATCTCTCGTCAGTTCGGACACCACGTTGGTATCCAGGAGGAAGCCGTTCAATCCGGCGCCTGTTCGCTGAAGGGAATATCCCTAGCGGATCGTCTGTCGCTGGGAATGTCGAGGTTCAGGCCGCGCGGGATGTTCTCTATCAACCACTTCCCGAGAGGTTGGCGAGGTGGCGCCTTCTCGTGCCACACGGCCGCAGGGACCACGACGAAGGACCGGCGGATACCGATGTGTTGCGGTCCTTCCGTTTCTGCGAGGCGCAGTATCTCGGAGAGACGTCCCTTGGCCTCGGCCACGGTCCAGATCCGCGCCGCTCCCGAATCGATCATTGTCCCGGATCCTCCAAGGTTGACCTAGTCCATTATAGACTATGTTCTGCGCGAGACAATCCGTAGAGAGCCGCCTGACCTGGGCAGGCTGAGGAACGCGCCGCTGGACGTCTCGGGGATCAGGAGGCTGGTCTCGACCTTGTTCAGCCTCGGCCACCTCGAGGGTTTACGAGGGTTTCGCTCGCCGGGGAAATAGGTCAATGCGTAACAGGGGCGCGATCTCGTTCAGGATCTCGTCGCTGTATTGCTCGAGTAGGAACGCGAGCAGATCGTCCTGCCGCGGCTGCCCGGAGACCATCCGGTAGACGGCAAGGGACCGCTTGAGCCCTTGGAGATGAGACGCGTCCTGACTCAGTGGAAGCGCGGGGACATGCCGCTCGATGTGTGCCCCGTCCGGGAGCAGCAGATCGTGGTGCGTCTCGGTCAGACAGATAGCGTCAGGCGCGTGCCGATTGAGGCGGTTCAGGAGATGCGGCGCGCGCTCTGAGCGGGGCGTCGCCCACTGGACGTTCCATGTGGCGACTACGAGCGCCACTAGCCCTGATTCTTGGCTCATCGGATTTCAGTGGGGAGTGACCGCGGGGAGTAGGTCCCAGTTGGGTTTGCCCGCATATAGGAGTGCCCGTATTCGGTAGTTGGAGAAGTTGGGTAACCCGAATGCTGTTCGTTTGATCCTCTTGATCAGGTTGTTGAGAGCTTCGGTGGGTCCGTTGGTTACCTTCGAGATGTGCCAGTTGGTGATCTGGGGGGCCCAGCGGGCGATGGTGCGACCAAGCTTGTTGATCTCCGGGGGGCATGATTCGTCTCGGGTGGTCGTCGGCGAGTTCGAGGGTGTAGGAGAGGGCGAGGGCGGTGCTGTCGATGGTATAGATGCCTCGGACGGTTTCCTTCGCGTGCCAGGCGGTGCGGACTTCGCTGTGGGGGTCGCCGGCTTCGAGGAGGCCGCGTAGGCGGGTTCGGCCGCCGTCGCTGACGCGTTCGTGGGCGGCGGTGAGGAGCCGCCGTATCCGATAC